>WBZU01000104.1_pt1 | contig 87855 bp, 71 predicted proteins | sample 5204311 | NCBI WGS metagenome assembly WBZU01 (sample SAMN12344359, study PRJNA552823) | activated sludge metagenome | biome: Activated sludge suspended growth; feature: Nitrification reactor; material: Wastewater; isolation source: activated sludge from nitrification reactor of wastewater...
CTTGACCAAGATCGGTTGTTCCGCCGAGATGCACTGCACTTCGTTGATGGCGATGTCCGCAGCTTGGACCACGGTCACGTCGCTCCAATCGAAGGTCGGATCGAGCGTCACGCCGCGCAAAACTCCGTGTGCGCATGGGCTGCGTACGGTGGCTCCGAAGAGCTCACCCGCTGCCGGACGAAGGTCGTCGACATAGGCCGCTTGACCGGTCACTTTCGCCAGACCGTCGACGCGAGGGACGTTGGTTCCGACAAACGTTGTGGGGTTTTTGGCGGAAGAAGGTGTCGCGATAGTCATCGGCAAACCTCATCTTCGCGAGCCTGTGCCCGCAAAGAAAGTCTCTTTTCATTTTCGGGTCGCTGCGTCGGCAAATTCCAACAGGACCTGCGGGTGATAGTCGTAACGTAGCCCGGCCAAATCGCTCGATTGCATGGCTTGCAGAACCCGCGTCTCCCAGTGCTCGGGGATCGCTTCGTGTCCGAAACGAGCTCCAAACAATGCCCCCACGATCGCGCCGTTCGTATCCGCATCACCGCCGCGGTTGACCGTGTCGATGAGCGCCGCTTCGAACGTCGGGGCATGCAGTAGCTCCCAAAAGGCCAAGCGAAAGGCGACCCGGACAAACCCTTGCATCCGATGAATGTGCAGGTCGGCTTCGTACAAGCCGGGATCGTCGCGACGCGCCATTTCCAGGTCGCCCAGCAACGCTTCTCGGGCGCGCTCCGTATCGGGACCGTCGGATGGGGCCAGATCGATGAGCGCCGAGGCTGCGTCATCCACTTCGGTCACCGCGGCGGCAAACATCTCTTCCGGCTTGGTAAAACCCTGTCCGGCAGCGGCGATTGCGGAACAAAACGCCGCACACGCGAGGCGACATCGTGGGTCGTAGTGCGTGATGGCGCTGTCGGCGAGAGCCGCCAAGCGTCGCGCGATGGGATCGTCGACAAACGCTACGGCGATCGGCGCAATGCGCATGAGCGACCCGTTGCCTGCGGAGTTCTTCTCCGAGTGAAGCCACGCACGGCGCGAAGCTTCGCCGATCGAAACACCACGTCCGATCATCGACAAACTCGCATGCGTCAAGTTGCCGATGTCGAACGCATGCAGCATCCACGCGACGTACCGGTGAGCCACGTCTGTCGCGTGAAACCTTCCGTGGGCCTTCAGGCTGGCCGCCAAACAAGCGGCCATTTGTGAATCATCCGTGACTTGTCCCGGCTCGACCGAAAACGGACCGCCCCCGGTGATGTCCACGTGCGGCCCGGTGGCGAGCGTCGGAAATGGCGGCGCTTCGAGCGCTTGGAACTCGAGCGTCGTGCCCAACGCGTCCCCGACGGCCAAACCCAGAAGCGTCCCGCGAGCCCACGAACTACGCCACTCCGACAAACCCGTTGCTGCTCCAACGATTTCGTTCATCGCGACCGTTTGCCCCTCTCTCGAGTCCGTAGCTTATCCGTTCAAGAACGTCGGTGGGCCTTGGAGATATCGGGCAGCTTCCGCGGGCGTATCAATGTCCACGAGCACATCGTTGTCCCGTACGTCCACACCGATACACGCGTCCCCCAACGCGCGCAGGTGATCGCGCAGCGGCGGCGGATTCGCCTCACGGTAACGCTCCAGGGCTGCTCCTTGCATCGCGACGGGATGCCCAAAACGCTCGCCGACTTTCGGTCGTGTGGCGAGCGGCGCGGCGCCTGAAACACCCAGCGCGGCCAAGAGGACTTCGGTGGTTTCGCGACGCGCAGGCAAGGTATCGACAGGACAAACCAGGACACGATCGGTTGGTTTGAGGCGTGAAATCGCCGTGGCGATGGACCCGGCCGGACCGAGTTCGTCCGGGGCGTTCGAAACGACCAAATCCAGACCCGGACAAACGAACGGAATGAGCGCCTGCACGACGTGTTTTCGCGCCACGACAATCGCTCGTTGCGATTCCGCTTGGAGACGTTTTTCCGCGTGAACAATGGCAAATGGTCGAGGTTTGGTGCCTTTGGCGCCGGGCCACAAAAGCAACGCTTTGGGCCCTCCAAGGCGCATGCCTTTTCCCGCGGCAAGAATGATCGCAACCGTGTCCGACATGGCCGCGACTCTGATGCGTCAAACCGACCCGTGCCAGTCGTTATCTACGCACGTGATGAATCTGGTTCGTCGGTTTCGTCCGAGGCACGTGGCGTAGGTTCGCCAATCTTCGAACCGTGCCGCACGAGCCCCGTCATGCTCGCGCGCCAAGCGACGATTTCCGCCGCGATCGAGACGCCGATCTCCGCCGGCGTTCGGGCTCCGATGTCCACACCGAGCGGCATGCGCACGCGCTTCATGTCCGCTTCCGACGCGCCCTTCGCTTCGAGTCGATCCCGCGTCTTCGCAGCTTTGCGGCGACTTCCCACGCCTCCGACGAACCCGAAGCCCACGCCGATGGCCCACTCGATCGCGGCTTGGTCGATCTGATGATCGTGCGTCATGACCAACATCGCTACGCGCTGCAGATCCTTCGGCAACGACTGCCGCACGATCGGATCGTCATGCTCGGCGCAGAGGAGCTGGATGGGCGTCGCGTCTGGTTTGTCTTGGCCCAAACGTTCGGGCACGGCCGCGGATTCTCGAGCGTCACAAATCGTCACGGAAAAACCCAGTGACGCGAGAAGTTGTGCGAGAAACACACCGACGTGTCCCGCGCCGACGACAAGTACGTGATGCGGCGGAATCATAGGCTCGAGCAGCATATCGCCCGAACCTCCACAACACATGCCGAGCGACGGTCCCAGCCGAAACGTTTCGGTTCGCGGCAGTGGAGCCGACGCAGCGAGAAGCTCGGCCATGGAACGAAGAACCGCGCGTTCGACAGCGCCTCCACCCACCGTGCCCAGCGCTGTTCCGTCCTGAAAAAGGGCCAGCTTTTGTCCCGGCGTACAAGGAGCGGATCCGTGCCGAGCCATGACCGTCGCCACGACGACTCGTTCACCGCGATCGAGCTTCTCGAGCACGGTACGAAGCACTTCGATGGCGCCCGCGGTTCGGGGCATCAGAGCAGAGGTGTCGAGCACTGCGGCGGAGTGTACCGAGACGTTCATGGGTGGAGAAGACACGCGCTGCCAGTCCTGAAAAATGGGTTGTTTTACCCGCGAAGGGTGGTCGATCGCGACGCACGAAGTATGCTCGCGCCGCGCACGCACACGCCAGGCATTCAAGCGAGCGTCGATTGCGGAGCAGAGAACGAGACAGGCAGCATGACGGCGCGCAGAGGCAACGATTTCAGCCTCGAAAAAGCAGTCGAAGATCCGGGGTTTTTCCCGAGAAAAGCAGACCTCGACGGGTTGATCGACTTGATCGCGAACGGTTCGTCCGCCGCGGATGCAGCGAAAAAAGCGCTCGTGCGATTTGGTCCGGACGCAGTTCGCGAAGCGATGGCCAAGACGCAATCGGCCGCCCCCAAAGCTCGCGCCCGCTTGGTGCCGCTCATCGGACGGTTTGCCGCGGAACGGACAAGCGAAGAGCTGACACAGTTCCTCATGACGAACCTTGGCGACGAAGATGCTGCGGTTCGTCGCGCCGCCGCCAACGCGCTCTCGAAACAACGTACGCCCGAGGTCGCGCAGGCCCTGGCCGCAGCGCTGGACAAAGAAACGGATGCGTCGGCGCGTCGAGCCCTCGCCGCAGCCCTTGGAAAAACAGGCGGAGCCGACGTCGTCGCGTCCCTCGACAAACTCGACGTCGAAGGCGATGAACTGCTTGCGCGAACTGCATCCAAAGCCGCGCTGATCGCCCAACGCACCGCAGGTCGTGATGTCCCGTCGTCGTTCGATCCGACCAAAGCGTTGACCGTACCGACGGCAGTCGTGCTGCATTGCCGTTCGGGCGTTGCGCCGATCATGCTCGGCGAAGTCGACAAGAAGTTCCTGCCGCGTTTGTCCCCCGAAACGGACCAAGTCGATCGGGTTTTCGCGACGCTCGTGGGACCGCCGGAACAATTGTTTCGAGTTCGTACGATGTTGAACTTTGGGTTTCCGTTGCCCGCCGAACCCATCGGTCCTTCGGGCGACGTCGCCGATGCTCTCACGCGAGCTCTCTCGACGCCCGTCGCGTTACGCATCTTCGAAACGTTCACGAACGGTCCCGCCCGCTTTCGCATCGACTGGGCCGACGGCGGAAAACATCGCGCCGTCACGTGGCGCGCCGCGGAACAAATCGCCGCGAATTGCCCGAACATCATCAACGACCCAACGTCGACCACGTGGGACGTCATCGTTTCGACCTCCAACGATTCCAAGAAGCTCGAGGTGGAACTGCGTCCTCGTTTCGACGACCCGCGTTTTGCCTATCGCCTGGGCGATGTGCCCGCAGCATCGCATCCGACCATCGCCGCCGCGCTCGTGCGTGTGGCGGGAGTTCGTCCGGACGATATCGTCTGGGATCCCTTCGTCGGATCGGGCATGGAGTTATGCGAGCGAAAAATGGCCGGTCCTTATGCACGGCTCATGGGAACGGATCGTGATGCTGCGGCGCTCGAGGTGGCCCGGAAAAACCTGGATTCGGCGGGAGCCAACGATGCCGCGTTGTTCCTGGAAGACGCGCTCACGTTCGTGCCTCGTGGGACGCGGCCGCCGACGTTGATCATCACGAACCCGCCGATGGGCAGGCGCGTGTTGCGTGGCGAAGACTTGCATTCGTTGCTCGATCGCTTCTTGGCGCACGCGGCGGCCGTACTTGCTCCGGGCGGGCGCATCGCGTGGATCACGCCCGTACCTGCGCAGAGCGCACGCGTGGCCAAGTATGTCGGTCTCGAACGGCTCATGACCGCGCGGATCGACATGGGTGGATTCGACGCGGAGATGCAGTTGTTGCGGGTTCCCGAAGGCGGACGGAAAACCGATCGGGGACGCGCGGACGAACGTCGCGGTCGTCGTTAAGGTTTGAGCACAAAGAAATAAACGGCGGCGGCGGCGACGAGGATCAGCACCGCGATGCCGACGCCGATGAAGAGCCCTTTGACGGCGCTCGGCTGTTCTTCCTCGGGGGCGACCATGGGTGCCGGGGCTGGTTCTTTGGCCGGTGGAGCGGGCGGAGCGACGGGAACCGGAGTCGCCACGGGCGCTCGCATGCCCGGCGTCGACGGCGCATTGAGCCCCAGGGCCGACGCGGGTTGCGGTATGGGCGGCGCGAGCATGCCTGACGTCGAGGGGGAGGTCAGTGCGGACGTGGCCAATCCCGGCGTGGGTGCGGGGGTCGGCGTTGCGGAGCCCGGAGTTTGTCCAAGTGCATTGGCCGCGGCGGCGGGCGTCGTGCCGGCCAAGATCGCCTTGACGTTCAGACCTTTGGACGGTGATACGGGCGTTTCGCGCGGCTCCACGACGCTGCCGGTCTCGGATATCTCTTCGACCAACGAGATCGACCCGAAAGACATGCTCGTTTCAGCGGGGGGCGAAGCAGGGTTTGTCGCGGCGGGCGGAGGGGTCGAAACGGCGGTTCTTGCCGCCACGGCGGCCGAAATTGGATCGACGGGTGTCTTGCGATCGGCAGGCGGCGCGATCGAAGACTTCGCTCGACGCAGCACCTCCGCCGGTGCCTCGCGCATGACCGTGGCGTCGTTGTCGACGTCCTCGAGAACCGCTTCGCGCGAGATGCCTGGGACAGGCGGGGGCTGGGGCGTATAGGCCGGAGTTGCGGCTGCTTTTTGCGCTTGCTCCATCGCGGCTTTGGCCGTGAAACCGCCCGCAATGGTGCCTTTGGCCAAATTGGTCCGAGCCGCCGGGGCTCCCGGAGTACGAGCCGGTGCTGCTCCGGCAGAACGCATCATGCCGAAGCCCGTGCCCTGCGCTCCCGGCGGTGGCGTCGACTTCGTCATGTTCTCCGGCGGCGGAGCGGGCACGGTCGCGGGCGCTCCCGTCACCTTGGCGATCATGGCCAAGGGCGAGACCGAGATCATCGCTGTTTTGGCGTTCTCGTCGTCGTCTTCGAGCAACCCGTGGTTGGGTTTGGCCGGACCACCCCTTTGAGCACCAACGGATTCGTTCGAGGGCGAAGGATTTGCTTTGGCTGGTGTCGCGGCGGGAGCGGCAGGCTCGGAAGCTCGCGCCGCTTGTTCACGTTGGGCGATCAACGCGCGTACGGCATCGGCAGCGGAGACGGGACGCATCACGGTGCGCGCGTCGTCGTCGTCATCTTCCGGCTGGTCGTCGACCATCGGCGGCAGTTCCCGGACTTTCGAATCGGGATGCCATCCTTCGAGCGCTTCGCGGAACGCGGCGAGACTTGCTGTTCGCTGTGCCGCGTTGGGGTTGAGCGCGGCTTCGATGATGTGCTGCAGGTCGTCGTCGCCGACATCGAAGGACGACAAAGGAGCAAAAACACCGTCACGAATTTTTTTTCGTGTGGTGGCGTCATCCGCCGCGACAAACGGGCTCGAGCCGGTGATCAATGCATACAGCGTCGCCGCCGTGCCCCAGGCATCGTCCGTGGGTGACGAAGGTCCCGTGTCCAAACGTTCCGGCGAACGATATTCGAGCCGGCTTCGAATGGCGCCCGTCGGGATGAGCATTCCAAGAGACAACCGCGATGCACTCGCCGTCTTCATTGCGTCAGGCGACACCGCGCCATGCGCGAGACCACGCGAATGCATCGATTCGAGTTTCTTTGCGAGTCGCACGATCCAGCCCACTGCGTCGAGCTCGTTGATTGGACCTTCTCGCGTTATGCGCTCCGCAAGCGTTTCCACCGGTCTCCTGATTGGCGTCGTCGATGTATTTCGCTTCTACATCTACGATCGTCGTGGGAAAGCAAAAATCTGCTACCGTCGGGCCCGATGCTCACGACCCCTCGTCGCAATGCACGCCCCGATCAAAACGTACCCGCGCAGGGTATTGCAAAACGTGGTCATAAGGCGAGCGTCCACCTCGTTTGCTTGCTGGCTTTTGGCCTGGTCGGATGCCAACGCCAACTCGACATGGCGAAGACCTACGATGATCGCGGCGCCGAAACGACGATTCGTTACATCGGAGTGCGCGAAGGAACACGTCAATACGCCGATTACAGCAGCATTCAGGGCACGATTTTGACCGACCCTGCGAAAACGGAGCGTTGACGATGCCTCAGCCCATTGCGCGTTGGTCACTCGCGATACCAGTTGTAATCGTGACTCTCGTTATGACTGGTTGCGCAACTCCGCGAGATCGTGCAGCTGCGCTCATCGCCGCGTCCACGGCGGGCCATTTACGCCCCGTCGTTGCGTGCTGGGAAAAGGAATACGAATCTTCTGGATTCGAAGGTGAATACATCGCCGTCGTGGATTTCGAGGTTGGGAGAGACGAACACTTTTCCAACGCGCACGTGACGTCGCTCGTGCCGAAAGACCAAAGCGCACCGAGTCACGACCTCACCCCATTTCGCGAATGCATCGAAAAGGCGTTTGACGAAGTGGAACTTCCCACGTCGACCGACTCCGGCGGCCCGGGATACAGCACGTTTGTCGGCGTCGCGGTGACAAACTACCGCATTGCGTTTCTCGGTGATCAAGAAGGACGACGCCAGGAAGCCGGCGGGCGGCAAGCCAATATCCTCATCGGACCTCGCGCCGATCGTTGCCAAGGCATGTACACGTACAAGCCCCCGCGCGATTCCTCGGCGCTCTTCACCGAGATTTCGCTCATCCAAGCCAAACCCGCTCCGGCAAACGACAAAGACGCTCAAGCTCGGGAATTGCAGCGGATGTACGACTTGCAGCTCGAGCTGGTCGCGCGCCTCGAAGCCGACCTGTCGAATCGCTCCATTCCCAACGCCAATCGCAAACGCATGGTCGATGCGCTCGAAGTCGCCGAACGCGAAACCGTGTCGATCGGCGCACGCATCGGCTGCCCTGCTCGAAACAAGTAGCCGTCGTTTACAGCGGGACGAATTCAGCGCGACAAACCCGCGTTCAGCTCCCGCGAGCCGGTCGTTTGCGCTCCTTGAACCACTTGCGCATCTTCCGCATCCGCGCGACTTGCTTCCACGGCGCGTGCAAAACACACGTCGCCGCTTCCTCGGAACCTTCCGGCGCTCCCCAGCGTTGTTCCGGACAATCGTTTGGATTGTACGCCACCTCGAAGGCTTCGGCGCGCTTGACGACATCCGCCAATGACAAACCGAACTTCGATTCGTCTGTCCGGATGTACTCGAATCGTCGCTTGCTCAGCTCCTCCGTCAACGTGGTTTCGAGCTTTTTTCGGACATCGTCCGGCGTTTGTCCCTTTTCAACCGCGTAACGCGACAAACGACGCGCGATTCGCGCCGGCGCCCCCGTCACCATGTCGATCGCTACGAGCAAACGCAGATCCCGTGACGGCGTCGAAAAGTCTTCCCAAGGCCCCACGGTTTCAAAAATAGCCGCTCCCTCGGGCATATCGATCCGCGGCTTGCCGCCTTGACGATACTTGCGCCCATTGTCCACCGACCCGACGCGCACCTTCACCTGCTCCTCGAGCGCATCAATCATCTCGAGCAACGCGCGGCCTGGATCCAGCGGCGCCGGAGAAAGTACGTCGTCGACGCGATCGTAAAACCCTTCGACCTCATGCTCGTACTGCTCCATTGCCCAGTCGCCGTAATCGGGATGCGCTGCGATCTCTTGGTTCTTCAGCGCTCGCAACACGTTGTTCTCGACCACCACCGGACGGAAGCGCTTGAAGCCCGGACTGCCCAGCGACGGATCCAACGCAAACAAGAAATTCCCGCGCCAATACCGCTTACGCCCCACCGTTCCATCCGGTTGCCCATCCACCGCCAGCAACATGCCGGCATGTTCGGAGGTCTGCGGCAAGCGTCGCACCACAACCAGCACGTGCCCGTACGGATCGGCGTAAATCGTTCCCGGTCGTAACGATCGTTCGCTTAGACGAACTGGATAGAAGTTTGTCTCGTCATCATCGCCCGCCGTGCGCGGCGTACCGGAATGCACGGTATCGGCCAGCGTCGTTCGGACAAACTCGGCAAACTCCGCCATACGATCGGGATTTCGGTGCACGGGCCATTCCAGGTTCGACCGAGGATTCTTGCAATCCGGCGCTCGTCCTCCGCCCCCGCGTGTACATGACGAATACGCGAAAGGCAGTTCGAGCTTGAACGAAAAGTACGCGCGCAAAGCAAATGGAAGGTCCGCGCAATCGGGATCGATCACCGGAGCTTTGGGCCCGTCGGCATCTTCGTTGGGGGTCAAATGATCGTGCAGGAAATTGCGACGGGGATCGCGAAGCGCATCGTGCAAAGCCGCAAACGAGAGCGGTTCGCCGACGGGGGCGTCAAAAAGCGCTTGAATCCAAGCCGAATACAGGTTCTCCGTTTCGCCGTTCCACACGCGCGTCGCCGGCCACATGCCCGGCGGCGGCGGCAGTTTTTCCTCGACGTCGTCGACGATCACCTGCTTGCACGTCTGCACGGCATTTTCCGCGGTGAAGTAGACGCGATACGTTCCTTTCACCGCCGAATCGACGGATGCGCGCCAAAAATACGGCGGTCCGCCTTCCTGCGTTTCCGCTCGGGCGACTTCCGCCCCCGACGCATCGCGCACGATGATGCTTCCGTCCTGGGTTTCGTCTTTCGCAACGACAAACCGCAGCGTTTTTCCGGGACGTGGCGTGCGCGGGGAAACGAAAATCGAGGCTTTGGCAGTTTCCCGGCAATCGTCGGGCAACGGTAGGGCGGGTTTGGCGGACGGGTTTGGCGGGGCGATTGAGGCCATAGCGCTCGCAATGCCCGCCGTCGCGACAAGACGCGCAGACTCCTCGGCAGGCTCGCTACATGCGGGTAGTGTCGCGGCGAGAAGCAAAACCAAAGTGGGGCGCACGGAGGTCAACAATCAGAAGCTATAACGCCCGCGCGTCCAAAGAACGTTCCCACCTGTCTCCGCAGAACCGAACTTTGTGTACGACTTGCCCAGCTGGAATAAACCGCCGGCACTCAGTTCGAGACCATTGCCGAAGTTGTATTCGAGCGACGGGAACAGAACCATCGAGAAACCTTCGGCGCTGAAGGGCGAGATCTTACGCGTGACGCGTTTGCTTTGTTCGTCGTCCCAGGTACGTTCTTCCAAACCCGTCACATCGAGAATGGTGAAGAGCCGGAAGAGGGCCGCGTCATTCATGAATTTCAGGTCGGTGCCGAGAATGACGTAATCACCGAGGCGCGGCCTGAGTATTTCTCGCGCACACGTTTCGCCATTTTTGGACAAAGCGCACGAAAGAATGTTGGCCCCTTCGACGACGCCGCTTTGCCGCACGGCATATCCGGGCGTGATGAAATCGCCGGCGCCGAATTCGTCGACCATGCCGTGCACCCACATGGCATTGACGTACACGTGCTCGCCGAAGGTGTAATCGAGCCCGAGAACCCATTTCAAAAAGGGTTTTTGTTCCAGGACGAGCGGTTGTTTGCCGCCGCCGGGCTGACCATCGCCGTCGTAATCGTATTCGCCTGCGGGCTGCGGAATTCCCAGCGGCAAGTCGTCGTTCGTAATGCGAATACGTTGGTCTTTCGGAACGATCAAAGCGCCTTCGAATCGATACCCGATGCCGTTGATGTCGTCTTTGATCCACTTGAACGGATTGATTTCACCCGCGGCATTGAATCCGTAGACGTACATCTCGGGATATTGCAACGTGACATCGGTCTGGAGCGTCCCTTCGACGCATTCGGCCGGTTTGTTGGGATTGCATTGCTTGTTGGCGACGAGTCGCGTGTGATTGGCGACAGGTTGCGGAAAATCGCTGCGACCGCGGTAAAACGACAACGCCAGGTCGTGTTCCTTGATGGATCCGGCAATGCGATAAGCGAATTGCATATTGCCGAACGACGGTTCGGGCAATTGCGGCGTCACGCTGCCGACGACGGTGGGAAAACCGAAAATCGTTTGCGCCGCGGCTTGTTCGGCGATCACGCGATGACGAAAACTCTCGTCGACGAACGGCATGCGATCGAGTTGCGCCAAAGCGAGCGAGCCGGAGAGCGGCAAAAGGGCCGGTTTGAAGATCGGCGCCAATACGCCTGAAATGGACCAATCTTCATTGATCCAATAATCAGCCTTCACCATGAAATTCGCTGCTTGTCGACCGAACAGCAACGGATCACGGAGATCGTCCGAATTGAGGTTGTTTGTCGGATTGAACTGGTCGCCGACGCCCCACGAGACAATTTGTTGACCGATACGCAGGTCGAGGTTCTTCAGGAAAATCCCGCTCGCTTCGATGTACGCCGCTCGAGCTTCCACACGATACGGGTCCGTTTTCTCAATGCGACTCAAGTCCGAGACACTGTTGAGTTGTTCCGGAAAACCGCTGTACACGAAATTCAGCTCGGTGACGCCTTTGAACTTGCCGTAGGTGGCGTTGAGCTTTACCGCGAGCGTGTTCCAATTTCGTTCGACGCCGGCGGGAAGTTCCTGACGGCTGTAAAAGCCGCCGACTCCCACAGGCGCAATGCGAAAACGCAAATCGGATTGGATGCGACCGCTCCAATCGAGCTCGAGTTCGTCGGCGTAAACTGTGGTGGATGTACCGAGGGAAAGGGCGGCGGCAAGAATGCTCGCGCCGCCCAAACAGGCGTGACGCTTCATGACGAGCGGGACGTTATCACTTTTCGAGGTTGCGCTTCGAGAACAAATCGTCGCTCAGGTCGGGATTCAGTTTCCACTCTTTCGTGGAGAACTTCGTCCAGTGACCACCCTTGGAATGATCGGTCATTTTGAGCGTCTGCGGAATACACACGCCTTGCTCGCACTTGTAGTCCGAGCGCACTTCAGTCTTGATGTGCTGGCCGCCGGCATTGAAGTATTTGATTTCCGAGGGCAAGCTCTTGTCTTTCATGACGGTGAATTCGAGTTTGCCGTAGGGAGTGGTCTGTCCCGTTTTGGGCGTCAAAGCGAGCTTTTGATCGTTGCCGGATTCGCTCAGCAATTGCCCCGCATAGACCGGGCCGTAAACCTGCGACGCGAAATCGTCCTGCGTAAAGGTCATCCCCATGAAGCCTTGATCGGTCGTATGGCTCGCGATGCGGCGGACTTTGCCGAAGGCCGGCAGGTATACGTACATTTGCGTCGGGCTCAGAATGAGGACTTTGGTGCCCTTCATATCCGCGGGCGCGGTGAATTCGGTCATCCGCTTTTCGCCCTTGATGTAGACCTTCATGCCGATCTTCTTTTCGGCTTTGCCCGGCTCCTGATTGATGACCTCGTATTCGAGGTACTGGGTTTTCGCCATGTTCATGGCTTTGTCCATCTTTCCGACCAATGCATCACCGGGGGGATCTGCGCCGGCGCTCCCCACGCCCACGAATGCGACGGAAAGGACTGCACCCACGGAAAGCCAACCACGGAAAGACTTGTTCATCGGGATCCTCGTTCGTTCAGGGCCGATTTGCGTCCGGGGCAAGATCGGCGTCGGGCGCTTCAGACGGAAGCGCGGGTTCGAGTATTCTATCCACACTGCGATAATAGCTAAGTTTTCGGGCAAAAAGTGGGATGACCAGTATCGTCGCAAGCGCTGCCGTCACCATCGCCGCCGCCGTCAATCCTCCCACATTTTGCAGAGGACGCGCATCTCCGAGCGTCAACACGAAAAATCCCGCCGCGACCATCAATGCATTCACCCAAATCGCAGGGCCGGTCTCGCGCGCCGCCATACGCGCCGATTCGCTGATGTCCGCGCCTTGGGGCGCTCGCCACGAAACCATGAGATGCACGGCATAATCCACACCGGCGCCAATGATGAGGCTCGCAAGCATCGACGTGCCAATGTCGAGTTTCACGCCGATGGCTCCCATTCCGCCGTAAATGATCGACGTCGTCAGCACAATCGGCAGAATGCCCAAAAGACCGCTGTACAGCGATCGAAACAGCGCCACCATGATGATGAGCACCATTCCGAGCGAAAATCCCAAACTCCACCATTGATTGGCTTCGACGCTCTTCGACAAACCCGCGTGCATCACCGGCAGACCGGTCACCGCCACCGCCATCGTTTGTCCTTCTTCACCCGCTTTCGGCGGCAAAATAACGGTCGGGACCTCCACGTCCATCAACGCCGTCGCGATCGCGGTCGTCAATCGAGCACCCTTCGGCCCTTCCGGTATGGCTAAATTCGTCGCCGCAATGAATTGCTTGGCCAATTCCGCCGTGCTTGCCCGCCGCCAAATCTCGTCGAGCGGGCGGCGCACCGTGCCCACAAGGTCACCCACGAGTTCATCGGTCGCCGGCTTTTCCAATGCACCGGCTACGGCTTCCGTCATTTTTGCTTCCGCGGGCTTGGCGCCGAGGGTAGCGAGTGCCGAGGCGACTTTCCGAATGAGATCCGCATTTTCCAGTTCGACGGAGCATTCATCCGAGCCAAAAAATTCAATCAATCCCTTTTCGACGGTCTTCGTCACATCGAACGCTTTCGTTCCGACGATGTGTTTTTCGATTTCCGACGGGGCGGGCATGGGCACCGCATATTGCGCTCCCAACGCTCGAATTCGTTCGACCACGAAAAGTCGCCTGCGGGCCGCGATTTCGTCCATTCGATTGGAGGACGCATCGGCGATCACGTTTTTCGTAATCATCGTGTCAAGCGTCAATTTTCGCAGGTTTTCAACGAGCGGCTCCGTTTCGCCGGCATTCGTCGTATCGAGCTTGGCCACGATGAGCGCGTGTTGTTTATCGTCCGTGACCAACTGTTCGACGGCCTTTTTTCCGGCCAAAAATTGATAAAGTAGCTTTACCTTGGCCGATGTGTCCGGAACGCGCCTGTCGCCCTCCATCGCTTCATTCACTTGGGCGATGACATTGCCGATGTGATTGACGCTCGTGACGTGCGGGACGGTGGCAAGCCGATCGGCGAGCAGCCGGACTTCGCGCAGAACGGCGGGATCAGTCATATCGCCGCTGACTTGAACTTGCAGAAAGAGCGAACCGCCGAATCCATCGTGCAAAAACCGTTCGGCTTGGTCGGGCGGGCTGTTTTTCGCAAAAAACGCCGCATTATCCATGCGACTATCGAGCTTGCCCACGAAAAACGTGCTGGCAATGGATACGATGGCGACGGCTGCGCCCACCAACATACGTTTGCGTTGCGGCAAGGTCGTCAGCCAAATATGGAATGTCGCCGGCCCCAAATCTTGCGGTTTTTTACCTTTGAGCCGAGCGAGCAAAATGATCGCCGGCACGAACGTCATGGCCAAAACGAGCGTAATGAAGATCCCGAGCGCCGTAAAAACGCCAAACGTTCGCAGCGGCGCGATGTCCATGAGCAAAAACGACAACAAACTCACCGTCGTCGTCAAACCGCTCGCAATCACCGGCGGTCCTACTTCCTCCAGGGTTCGACGCAGGGCGGTTTGGCTGTCCGTACCATAAGCAATGGCGTAATACCGACTGAGAATATGGACCGGATATGCGCTGCCCAAAGCGAAAAGAATGACGGGCAACGAGCCGAGGACGACGTTGACGGACACATGAAGCATACCCATGAGCCCAAGCGACATGAGGATTCCGAGGCCCGTGGACAAAAGGGCGAGACCCGCGCCGATCACATCACGGAAAGAGAAAACCGTAATGAGTACGATGATGAGCACGGCCCAGGGCGCGAGCCGCCGCATGTCTTCTTGCGTGATATCGTAGATGTACGTGGAAATAAAAGGCGCTCCGCCCCAATACTTTTTTTCGTTCGGAAAAGCTTCCTCAATCGCCGAACGAACTTTTTGCGCCGTGACTTTTTGCTCGGTTCCGTACCCGGAAAAACAGTAAAGCAACGTCGATTTACCGTCTTTGGAGATCAAATTGCCGACCACGTGATCGCGGGACATCACTTTCTCCCGTAATGCGGCGCGATCGGCATCGGATTCCGGGATCTGCCCGATGAGGTAATCGGTGGTGATGCCGCCGTGCTGCAAATCCGGGGCGAAATCTTCGACGTTGGCCAAACTCATCGTATGACCAAGCCCCTCGGTTTCATTGAGTTTTTTCGTGACCGCGCGCAAACGTTTCAAAAAATCCGGCGCCAAGACGTCATCCGATTCAATACCCACGAGCGCGATATCGAGACTTCCGAAGCGCTTGCTGACATCATAAAAAATGCCGACTTCAGGGTTTTGTCGCGGCAAAAAAGCCAGAACGTCGTCGTCCCGATCCACGCGCGAAGCATAAAAAATGCCCGCAATCGACAGCATGAATACGATGAATACCGTGGCCCAAGCCGCGCTGCGTCGAACGAGAAATTGAGCAATCACGTGCATAAAAATGTGTCCTCGACGAGATGCCCGCGTAGCTAAGCCGACCGGGGCGAACGTGTCAAGCGTTCGTGACCGATGATCCTCGTGCGGAAAGTCATTCGCAGTGATGTCGCCAATACCGACTTTTCATTGCAAATGTCGCTCGGGTGCGAATACGGCTTCGCGTTTTACCGTAATGGTGGGTACGTTTGAACGGAAATGCCGTCGGGTGTTCGAAGTGGGGTAAACGCCTATTTCTGGGAAAAACTGATTGCCGCGATAATCGCCAGAAGTGCGAGCAATCCAATGCCGATGCCCATGGCGACGGCGACCCAGGGGCGCAATTGGCGTGGAGGTGTTGCTTCGGCCGGCGGGAAGGGGACGACGGCGGGATTTTGTCCCGACGTACGCATGGCGGCCTGCTGCTGGGCTTGTGCCTGGGCTTGTTGAAATTGCTGCTGCTGCGCTTGTTGCGCTCGCCATTGCGCCAGATTCGCTTCGTTCATCTGCGGCATCATGGCTGTTCCGCCAAGACCAACCCCGCCGCTGAGGCTTTGCAGTTTGAGGGGTTGTTGCGGCACGGGCGTCGCTTGAGGGTTGGGTTGTGATGACGGCGTAGGCGACGGCCACGAGATGGGCCCACCTTGTGGGTTTGGCGTCGCCACGGCATCGTTTGTCGGCGGAGGCGGCGCGGAGCGCATGATGTTGTTCGCGCTCATCATTGGAATGGTTTTTCCCGCCTTCGAATACGTTTGCACGGGCAGCGGCGACCCGGCTCGATACACCTGCGTCACGCCCAGATCGGCATCTTCATCCATCGAAGGCATCGCGTCGCGTTGACCACCTTCGGCTCGATCGGCTCGATCGGCGAGCACCTCGAGGCGCGCGACGACATCCGCGGTATGGGCAAACCGTGCGTTGCGATCGCGGATGATGCAGCCGGCGATGACTTCGTCGAGATCCGGATCGATGTTCGGAACGACGTCGCGCAATCGTGGAATCGGATCCTTCAAAACAGCGTGGATCAAGTCTGGTCCGCGACCCTGAAAAGGCCGTTTGCCCGCGAACATCTCGAACGCCAGGACCCCGAGCGCCCAGATGTCCGTGCGCGGATCGATGTCGGCGACGCCGATGATTTGCTCGGGCGCCATGTACGCGGGCGAGCCCAACATACCTCCGGGCGTCGTGAGCATTTCGTTGTCGCCCATGGGCTTGCAGAGGCCGAAATCGAGCACCTTGACGATCTCGCCGCTGCTGCCGGCTTCACGATGCAGGAACACGTTTGCGGGCTTGAGATCGCGATGAATGATCGCTTGAGCATGAGCGGCGACGAGGGCTCGAGCGATGTCTCGCGCGATCGTGATGCCCCGTTTTTGATCGAGCGCGCCTTCGCGTTTGATCACCGCGTAGAGCGTTTCGCCGACGAGCAGCTGCATCACGAGAAACGGGTCTTGTTCTTCCGTTTCCCCGACGTCGTAGACCTCGACGACGTTGCGATGCGAGATCTTTCCGGCGGCTCGTGCTTCACGGAGCAGGCGCAGGCGCAAGTTGTCCGTCGCGTTCACGATGAGTTTCATCGCGACGTGGCGCGCGGTGACGTCGTGCACCGCTTCCCACACGACGCCCATGGCCCCCTGACCGAGCCTTCGGACGAGGCGGTATTTGCCTCCTACGAGGTCGCCGGCCTTCATGCGTCGGAGATGCTAACACCAGGTAGGGGCGAACAGAAAGATCCGCGCAAGTCGAGATTGCTCGAAACAAGAACGAGCGCCTAAAGTGGCCGCATGCTCTCGAATTCTCCGTCTCGAAAAGCCCTTGGTTTTTCATTCTTGTTGACAGCTCTGTCGGCCGGCTGTCGAGAGGACCCGGCACCCAAACCGGAAACACGCGCGACACAAGTCCCGTCGAAGCAAGAAAAACCTGCTCCGGACAAACCCGCGCAACCGGTACCCGCGGCGACGACCGTGGCCGTCCCGTCCACGCTCAAACCTGCGGCGGACGTCGCTTCCACCGTGCCGAGCGCATCCGCGGCCCCGAGCGCATCGGCCGCCGCCGCGCCCGTGCCCGATCCGCCTCTCGACTGCGACAAACTCCTGTCGCTGGATGACGTCTTCGCCGCTTGCAAGATCAAGGTGGAAGCGCCTGCGGATCAACCGACCGAGGACATCGGGACCGAAGGGCGCTGTGTGCGTCGTTTCAACAGCAAAGAAGCCGGACTGCTCACGCTGATCGTCGTGCGTCATGCGAGTGACGAGGAAGCGAAGGATCGCTACTCCAAGGACTTCACGGTGGAGCTCAGCAAGCCCGACGTGGTCGCCGACGGTCCTGCCGGTTTGTCGCGTTTCTTCTTGAAGAAGGGCGTGAGCGGCGATCCGATTTTGACGGCGGAGGCGGTCAAAGGTCGCTTCAACGTGACGCTCTTCAACCCCAAGGTGACCGTTGGAGGTCAAACGGTCGGCCCGGTTTGTGAAGAAAAACCGCTGGGGAAGCTGCTCGTCCAAGCGTTGTCGCACATCCCGTGATGCGCATGTCGCAGCCGGCGCGGGTCAATGTCCAACGTGCTCAAACCATTTGAGCTCCAAGGAAAAACCCGCGATGAAGTGCGGCCGTGATCAAGCATGACCTGGCGGCTGTCGCCTTGTAACGAACAGACATTGTCGATATGGTTGTGCTCGAGTGCTCTTGACGCGGCGGCTCGTCTTTTGAATCATCCCGTCGCGCTGTTTTTCGGCATGTTTCCGATGCCGCTCGAATGGAAGGCTTATCATGCACGATACTCGCATGGACGTATACGAAGCGATCGCGTTCGGCCGCTTTACCGCAGCACAAATCCAAACCTTGTTGCTCGGACTCGACGTCGAACTCGACACAACCTTGAAGCTCGTCGCCAATCGCGTGTCCTCGGCCAGCGACGCTCTCGAGTTGGCGATGATTCGCTCGGGTATGCCGGAATTTCTCTTGCATCGAGCTCCTTCGGGACAACCCGACCCTTTGCGTGAAGCACGTGATGCGTTGCGCGGGGTCGTGCACGATGCGGAAACAGGACGTGATGGTTTCATGTTCGCGTCCCGCATTCTCCAAGGCGAATCGTTGAGCACGACGCTGCGCCGAACTCCCGCCAAACTCCTTCTGCGACTCGAGCATGCGCGTGTGGAAGTCGAAGAAGCAAAAGCGACATTTCCGGCCCATGAACACTGGCTCGGTGTGCTCGAACGGGCGCGGCAATCCCTCGTCACTTTCGACGCGACCGTTCGCGCGGCTCGTGCGGAACGTCGAGGGATCCCGTCGGAAGTATTTTCCGCCTGGCAATCCTGGCAACGCACGTATGCGGCGGCGAAGCATATCGTCATCGGTACGCTCGCCGGATGCGAACAGCTCGCTTTGGTGCGCGAAGTATTCGACGATTTGGCCGATGAAACCGAAGCTCGCCTCAGCCAATTGCCCCCGCCGCCGAATTTCTGATCCAATTCCCGCCTAAACCCGCAAGGGTACTCGAACGAGCGCCGAATACATCGATCCTCGAGCGTTTTGGACGCTTTCGTAAAGCACCACTTCCCGAACCACGGTTTCCCCGAACGTTTGTCCCTGCAATTTGTCCAGACAATCGCACAGGTGTTCGTCGCCGCGCGGATCGGCGGATCGAGCGAGCGTCAAGTGGGGCGAATACTCACGATGTTCGGGCGGCGATCCCAGCGGTTCGAGGCGTTCGGCCAGATCTTTCTGCAATGCGCGAAGTGGAGCCAATTCGCCGCCGATGCCCGCCCAAAGAACTCGAGGACGTTTCTTTTCGCCAAACGTGCCTCCTTCGGCAAACTGCAATGCAAATGGAGCGTGAAGCGGGACCACCGATTGCATGATGCCTTGAATCGCGGAAACCTTCGTGTTTTCGACTTCGCCCAGAAAAACCAAGGTCACGTGAAGTTTTTCGGCATGCACCCAGCGAGCTTTGGGGACCAGCCGGCGCAGCTGCGAAATGGTTTTGTCGAATTGCGCGATGGTCTCCGGATTCGGATCGACCGCGAGAAAAAGACGCAACGTTTTGGCTGCCGCCGTCTCGTTCATGGCCAAAGCTGATTCGACGAATATCCGTTTTCGGTCCGCACGTACAAATATCGATCGTGCAGTCGACTGTCCCGGCCAAACCAAAATTCAATCCGTTCCGGGGCTACGCGAAAACCACTCCAATGCGGAGGTCGCGGGACTTCGCGGTCACGATATCGTTCTTCCACGTCGGCGAAGGCTTTTTCCAGTTCTTCACGTGAAGCGATGATTTCACTTTGCGTCGACGCCCAAGCGCCGATTTGACTGCCGCGCGGACGACTGGCGAAATAGGCATCCGCTTCGGCGTCGCTCACCCGTTCGACGTGTCCCTCGATGCGAACTTGTTCCGCTGCTGCGGGCCAATGAAAACACAATGCGGCATAAGGATGTTTTTCGATCTCTCGGCCTTTGCGACTCGTGAAATTCGTATAAAACACGAATCCCTGTGAATCGACGGATTTCAAGAGCACCACGCGGGCCGACGGGCGTCCATCGGCGGATACCGTGGCCAGCGTCATTGCCGTCGCATCGCTCGTTTCGCGCGTTTTCGCTCGGGCAAGGGCTTCTTGAAATGCGGCAATCGGGTCGGAGACTGGGTGGTTCATCGCGGCGCAGCATAAGAGCCGATCGGGCCCTGGAAAAGTCCCAAATGCATCTCGGGCGAAAAATTTCTTGCATCCCGAAGCTCATCGGTTACGTTGCGACGCATTCGATTGGAGAGCCATCCGTGAAATTTCCCGCATTGAGCCTGGCTTTGTTGGCTCTTTCGGTTCCCGTCACGAGTTACGCGGAAGCCTGAGGCGCCTGAAGCAATCCCAACCTGCCAGTTGGCGGGTCGGAAACGAAAGCCGTGACCCCCGGGCGTTTGGACGTTCGTCTGGGAATCAGCGGACTGTATGGCTCGGCGGGACATTTGGCCGAATGTCCCGATCTGGGACCGGCATGCAATGGTTCGTCCCCGCCCGTGCCGTATTATCATCACGTCGCATTGTGGCTCTCCGATGTGACGGCCGATGTCGCGTATGGATTGACGGATTCATTGGCTGTCGAAGGGCGCGTCGTATTGCGTGTTGTCGATACGACGCCCACGTACACGGAGCTCGACGGTTCGCCAAAGTTGGTCCCGAACGATATTCATCATCACGATCGCACCATGGTTGGTCTCGGCGATCCGTGGCTGGTATTTCGCGCGGGCGCGGCTTGGGGAAAGTTGCAGACGGCCGCGCGCATCGGGGTCTCCTTTCCGGTTGGTCGAACCGAACCGGATCCTTATGCTTTGGCGGCGCAGGGGAAATGGCACGAGCACATCATGATGGGCACGGGGACGTTTTTGCCCATCGTGGGAATGGGCGTATCGTATCCTGCCGGATCATTTGAACTTTCCGCATCGGCGCTGGGACTTTTCAGCGTGTACGAAAATGGCGACGGGTTTCGCGCGCCAAGCCGCATTTTCGGGGGCATTCGCGTGGGATATCCCATCACGAAGTTCAAACTTTCGCCGTTTGTTGCCGCGGATATCGCTCATGAAAGTGCCGAGATTTGGCACGGCGCGTATGCACTCGAAGGTTTTAATGCGCGCACGGACGTGCTCGTGGGCGTGGGCGCGTCGTGGGAATTTTCGCCGCAATGGCGCCTCGAAGCGAACGTCAAAGCGCGCGTGTTGCGATTGACGGACGCGCCGGCGTTCAATTATCCGGGTTTGGCGCAGTTGGCCATTTCGCACGCGTGGGATTTCGGGAAAAAAGAAGACGCGCATGGCCATGGGGACGAGCACGGTCACGGTGACGAGGACCATCATCATTAGCGACTCCCAAAGCAGCGTTGGCGTTGGTGGACGATCTCCCGGTCGACCCGGAGCAACAAAACCTCTTCGCGCCCGGCTCCGGTTGTGCTTCGCTCGCGCTCGAGGAGTTCCCCATGAAAGCCATGTCGTTCGTGTTCGTCGTTCTTGCTGCATCGATGCTCGCCGGTTGTGGAGAAGAAAAAGCCAAGCCCACGGCTGAGCCCGCAAAGCCCGCAGCAGCAGCTCCGTCGGCGAACGCTGCTCCGCCCGCTGCACCGGCCAAACCCGCCGAGAAAAAAGACGAAGGCGGCTGGTGAACTTCGCGCGCTTTTCGTGATTTTCTCCGCCTCGAATTTGCCGAAAAGCCTGCTGCTCGCGTTGCTCGTTCTTCTTTGCGGCAGCGCGAGCTGCGAACGGCCTCGTGCGTCTGTTGAAACCGTTCTCCAAGACCCGCCGGATCCGTTTCCCGCCCTCCGCGCCTTCGAAGCGGAGCGTCGTGCCCAGACAAACTTCACGACGCTGCCGTCGAGCGACCATGTGCTCGGCCCCGATCCTTATGCCATCACCTCCGTCGGCCGGAATTTCGCGGCGATCCTGCGCGGTCGGGACGAACTGGTGGTGCTCGACGCCGATCTGAAGGAACTCCAGCGCCTGCCGACGCCTCGTTCGCCGACCGGGCTGACCGTGAGTTCGGACGGAAAAACGGTGTTCGTCGTGGGCGAACGCGACGCGTTTGTCGCGCGGTACTCCGTGCTGGATACGGCGCCGTTTCTTCAGCCCGCAGGCCGCTACGATTTGCCGGATGTGCGCACGCTACGTGACGTGACGTTTGGGCCGGAAGGCGTTTTGTACGTCGTGGATGAGGATCACGGCCACCTGATTTCCTTGGTGCCCCAACCATCGGAGGCTGCGGCTCCGGATGCGGTTCTTTCAGCGCGACGCGTTGATCTGAAGCTGGGTGGCAACCCGATTCAGGTGTCTCGAGCAGGTAAGTTCATCTTGACGAACTGCGTGTCGGCGCATTCGGTCGTGGTGCACGCGGTGGACGCGGACGGAGCGATTCGGGTCGACACACCGGAAGTGCGCATCTCGCACGACGGCCCGATCTGGAGCTTTTCCGCGGTCGCTTCCGGTGATGGCTTGTATGTCTTGGTGGGTGGTGTCGAAGATCATCCGCTCGATCGACGCGGTGGGTTTTTCGGGTACATCGATTCGTTCGTGACTTTGTACAAGGTGCAGGCGGGCAAAGCCGAACGACGCTCGACGATCAACGTGTCAGAATTCGGCGTGATCACGCCGAAAGCCGTGCTGCTCGAAGAAGTCGAAGGCGGGAAGCATCGTATTTTCGTCACGGGGTATGGTGGCGAAAAACTCGTGCAGTTTACCCTGGGAGACACGGACAAACAGCCGACCGATGTCCGGACGGAGCCCCTGGCCGCTGGTTCTCGAGCATTTGTGAAGAATGCCGACGGCGGATTCGTCGTGGCCAATCCGTTGCTCGATGCGGTGGTCGTGTTGAATGCGGGCGGGACAACGAAGAAGATCGTGCGTGTACAGGATTCAGAAAAAGAATCCGAGGCTCGGCGGACATTGCGCCTTGGCGAGGCGCTCTTTTTTACGAATTTGATGGCGCCGAACAATGCGACGGAAGGTGCCCACAGTCGTTTTTCCTGTGAAACGTGCCATTTCGAGGGGTACGTCGACGGGCGAATTCATCATACGGGGCGTGGGGAAGTTCGAGTCGTCACGAAGCCGCTCTTGGGACTTTTCAACAATCGGCCGCATTTTTCGCGGGCGCTCGATCCGGACATGTCTTCGGTGGCGCACAACGAATTTCGAGTGGCCGGGGCGGGTAATGACGTCTCGCCCTGGTTTACGCTGGAGCCGGCGACGCATCCAACGCTTGTCGCCATGGAACCACCGTTTCAAAAGCCGCTCGAACCATTGGAATTACGCAAAGCGCTCATGACGTTTTTGATGGCGTTTTCGCCGCGAACGAATCCGGCTATCGAGGGGAAAACGGCTTTTTCGGACATCGAGCTGCAAGGCGCGAATGTTTTTCGAGACAAATGCGAATCGTGTCATCAGGCGCGTACCTCGACGGACGAGCCTGCGTCGCGTGTGTCCTTCGAGCAATGGGAGAAGCTGGTATTGTCGTCGTCGGGGCCGATTGTTTGGGCAATGAACGAATATCGGCAGACGGGGGTCGTGCCTTATGTGCACGAGCGCGGTGCGCGCGTGCCTTCGTTACGGCGGCTGTACAAGAAGCGACCCTATTTGACGAGCGGCGCGGCGAAAGATGTGCACGGAGTGCTGGAACGGATTGGTTTTACCGAGCAGAACGATTTCTATCACGATGGCGCGTCGGCATCGGCGAAACGATTAAACGAGCGCGAGATGCAGGCGCTCGAGGCGTTCTTGGCGTTGCTTTGAAGCAAGTTCAAGGCACCTTCGCATGCACGATGCTCACGGCATCCAGGTCGAATCCCGCCGTGGGCTCCGCGCCGTATCCCAGCAAATCGCGAATGCGGACAAACCGCACTTCGGACAAACCCAGCGTGGCCAAGTCAAACGCGTCTCCCCCGGATACCGTGGGATCATACGCCGAAATGCCCAAGTCGCCGTTGGCCAAGACGGGCGTGGCGCCCGCGCATCCCAGCGGAGGCATCGCGCCCTGATCGCACGGGAACGCAAGCCACGTTTGACCATCCAAACTTACCGAAACTTCGCCCAGTTCGCGGAAAAACAACCCATCGCCATATTGAAAAGGGTTCTCGAAGACGATGAAGTCGACGCCCGGACCGTCGACGATGGCGTTTCCCCCAAATCCGACGGTAATTACGCCGTTTTTTCCGAGCGACAAGACATCCACGCCGCCCGCGGTCAAACCATTGCCATAAGGCTCGCCGTAAATCACGTCGGGATATCGATTGGACCCGTAACCCGCTTCATCGCCCGCTTCGAACGATTCCACGCAGCTTATCGTCCGGGTTGCCGATGCCGCCGCATCACACGCATGAGGATTCGGCGTTTCCGTATTTTCCTCGATCGTCGCATCGCCACAGCCCAGGACCAAAAAACATATCGAACTCAAACCGAGCAGCCATTGCGTTTTCATCATGTTCGCATAGCACAAAGCAATTCGCGGGAACCCGAGATTCGTGTTGTGTTCGCTCGCGGGATACACCCGGGACGCAATTCGTGGAAATTGTGCGGGCATTCTTTATCGATTCGTAGTACATCTTCCGCGTGATTCGTCGTCCGCCGTTTCCTCGTCCATCCGCGGCCGCGGTTGAAAAAGCCCGCATTCTGCTCGATCGTGCGCTGGGGCCCTCCAAAGTCATCACGTCCGCCGATGGTTGCGCCGCGTATGCCGGAGATGAATCCGATCAAGAGCCCGTCGTGCCGGATGCCGTCGTGCTGGCTTCGTCGCCGGAGGACATCAAGCGAGCGCTCGCCGTGGCGAACGAAGCCGAAGTTCCCATTGTTCCGCGAGCTGCCGGAAGCGGAAAATCAGGCGGATGCGTGCCCGTGGGCGGGGGCATCGTGCTCGCGACCATCGGCATGAAGTCCATCAAAGAGATTGACCGGGACGAACTCTTGGCCGTGGTCGAACCCGGCGTGATATTGGCGGATTTTCACGCGGCGGTGGAAGCCGAAGGATTGTTTTACCCGCCAGACCCGAATTCGCTGCAAGTCTGCGCGCTCGGCGGAAATCTCGCGGAGAACGCCGGAGGTCCCCGGGCCTTCAAATATGGTGTCACGCGCGAATACGTTTTGGGCTTGGAAGCGGTGCTCATGAATGGAACGCGCATTCGTTCGGGGCGACGAACCGTCAAAGGCGTTACGGGATACGACATTACGAGTTTATTTGTCGGGAGCGAAGGGACGCTTGGGGTATTCACCGAAGCGACTTTGCAATTGATTCCCAAGCCCGCGGGGGTCGTGACGCTCCTTGGTTTATTCGAAACCGCGAAAGACGCCGGGCGTGCCGTATCGGCGATGATTGCCGCGGGGCTCGTGCCGCGGTGTTTGGAATTCATGGATCCGGGCGCGTTGTCCGCGGTGCGGGCGCGAGGGGTTTCGGTGGACGAACGTGCCGGAGCGATGTTGCTCATTGAAGTGGATGGCGAGCCATCGACGACCGACGCGGCGATGGAGCGGATTGGGGAAGCATGCGTCGCGGCAAACGCCATCGATGTGCTCGCGGCGCAAGATGCGTCGCAGCAAAGTCGATTATGGGCTGCGCGCAGGGCGCTTTCTCCGGCCACGCGCGCGATGGCCAAGTTCAAGATCTCCGAAGACGTCGTCGTTCCGCGCATGAAATTGCCAGCGTTGCTCGATGAAATCGACCGTATTTCCGAAGAAACGCAGATCCGCATGTTGAGTTACGGGCATGCGGGCGACGGCAATTTGCACGTGAACTTCTTGTGGGACGATCCCGACGCGTCCGTACGCGTCGAACGTGGCCTTGACAAACTCTTTCGCACGGTCGTCGCGATGCGCGGAACGCTCTCCGGTGAACACGGCATCGGCACGTCAAAAGCCGAGTATTTGCCTTTGGAACAGTCGGCGGAGCTCATCGAACTTCAGCGCGACATCAAACGCGTGTTTGATCCGAAAAACCTTTTGAACCCCCATAAAATATTTCCGCGGCGTGGACACGGGACGTGTTGAATCGCCGCCGGGTTTTTCGAGAGAAACACTTGCTTGCCGCCCCGTCTGTGCCATAGCGTGCGCGATTGCGATCTGTCCGGACTGAAACTCATGTTGATGGAAGCTCTTGGAATTTGCGCGATGGTGCTCATTTTGGGTGCGTACGCGTTTTCGAGTTTGGGGTACTTGAGTCCTCAATCTTCGAGGTATCAGGCGCTGAACTTTGTAGGTTCGGCCATGTTTGTCGTGTACCTCAGCGTAAAAAACGCGTGGGCCTCGGTGGCGCTCAACGCGATATGGGCGACGATTGCGTTGATCGTGCTCGTGCGACGATGGTTCACATCCGCGACGAAGAAGCAGGAGCATCTTTCCTGACGGTGTTTGAAATCTTCGCTCGGATGGATGTCGTCTGCTAAGAGCGGCGCGTGCGAGTTCTTGGCATCGACCCGGGCAGTCGACATCTTGGTTGGGGTGTTTTGCATCGCGAGGGCAGTCGCATCGAGCATCTGGCTCATGGGGTGATCGACGTCGACCTCGACGGAAGTTTTGCGGATCGCTTGGTCGACATCGACGATCGACTTGCGGAAGTGATCGCGAAGTACGAGCCGACGGTAGGCGCGGTCGAGAGCATCTTTTTCTCGAAGGACGCGCAGAGTGCGGCGAAGCTCGGGCATGCGCGAGGGGTGGTGTTGCTCCGGCTCGCGCGTGCGTCTTTACAAACGTGTGAATATCCTCCGGCGCTGGTGAAGCGCACGGTGGTTGGTCGCGGGGCCGCGGACAAACGCCAGGTCGCGATGGTCGTTACGGCCATTTTGCGCCTTGGAACGCCGCCGCGATCCGACGCTGCGGACGCTCTGGCGATTGCTCTAACGCATCTCAATGTGTCGAGCTTTCAGTCCGCGTTGCATGCATCGAAGGTTGTGCCTAAAAAAGTCGGGCGATAGGTAGATCTGCCTTGACCTTGCATGACTTTCGCGAAGGCTCCGTCCAAGCGCCGACCTTTACGAAACACAGACTCTTCGGTTACGTACCCATCAACGACAGGACAGAACGATGCGCCAGTTCCGATTTTTCTCCGTAGCTTCCGTGTTTGCCACGAGTGCGTTTCTTCTGTGCGCCCCCGGTGCTTTTGCCGAAGCACCCGCGGCGGCTCCCGCAAAGCCCGCAGCCAAAGGCCCGACGGCCGAAGAGATCGGCAAGAAAGTCCAAGCTTTCTACGATTCGCTCAAGACCTTCAAAGCCACCTTCACGCAGACGTACACGATCAAAATTCAGAACGTGAAGAAGGAGTCGAAGGGCAAGGTTACGTTTGAAAAACCCGGCAAGATGAACTGGGTGTATGACGCGCCAAACGGCAATCGCGTCGTGTCGGACGGAACGACGATTCGCGTGTACGAAAAAGAGAACGAGCAGATGTACGAGACGCCGGTCAAGACATCGCAATATCCGGCGGCGCTCGCGTTCTTGATGGGCAAGGGGCAGCTCATCAAAGACTTCGACCTCCGACTTCTCGACGCGGCGCAAATGAAATTCGAAGGCGGATATGTGCTCGAAGGAACACCCAAAGAGGCGACGCCCGCGTACCAAAAAGTGCTTCTCTACGTCGACGGACAAACCAGCCAAGTTCGTCGAGTGTTGATTTTGGACGCGCAAGGCAACAGAAATCGGTTTGACTTCAGCGCTCCGGTCGTCAATCAGACCGTCGAGAAGAGCGAGTTCGACTTCACGCCGCCCGCGGGCACGCGTATCATCAAGCCCTGAAATCGTTTCAGTACAAACGAGTGCAACCATGAACGCGTCCGCCTTGGACGCGTTCTCGTTGGAGGCGTGATGAAGTCTTCAAAGTTGGCAAAAGTTCTGATGTTGGCGTTGGCCGTATCGGTCACCGCGTGCGCGCAAACGTATGTGGTCAAAGGAATGCAAGGCGCGCCCGATGCCGATGCAAAGATCTCGGCGAAGGTTGTCGCGGAAAACAACCTGACGCAGATCTCGATCAAGGCCGAGCACTTGGCGCCGCCCGAGCGATTGCTCGCGGGGTCGAACGTGTACATCGTGTGGGCGCGTCAAGGCGATGGGGATTGGATGCGCGTCGCCAAACTCAACTACGATCCGAGCGGTCGTACGGGAGCCGTGGACACGGCCACGGTGCCGCTGACGGGATTCGAGTTGGCGATCAGCGCGGAGAATCAGCCGATGCCGAAGTCGCCTTCGACGACGATCATCTTCTCCCAAAAAATCTCGAACTGATCGAATCGCTTCTGCCGAACCTTCCGGCGAGCACGTCGTTACTTCGCGAGCGTCGAGCAATCCGCTCTCGCGTTTTTCCGTTCACGGGCGTTAGGATGTTCTTCTCGCGACCACGTTTGTGGTGTCGAGCATCCGCACGCCAGCCATGAACAACCCCTACGGATCTCGTCCTGCGGCGCCTCACGGCCCCGTTCCTTATTCGCCTCAGCCTCCGCCCGGATATGGTCCCGGTTATGCCGGTCGTCCTCCGACGCCGGTGGAGCCACCCGACCCGGACAAACGGCGCCGGACGTTGGGGTTTGGCCTTTGGGGCTTGGCGATCGTGGTGGGGGTCATCCTCAATATCTTGTTTACGTTGACCGAAATTGCGTTCTCGAAAGCGCCGGGGCGCATGTTTTCCGCGGTGCTGACGGGGGCCTTATTCGCATTTTTGCCGCTTGGGTTTTACCTGTTCATTCCCATGGTGATCGATCGCTACGATCCCGAACCGTGGTGGACGTTGGCGATGGCGTTTTTGTGGGGCGCGATCGTGGCGACGGGTTTTGCCGGGATGATCAACACGGGCGTGCATATCGTCTCGGCGGGGATATTCGGTCCCAAGGCGGGGGAATTCATCACGACGGTCATCAGCGCGCCTTTGTCGGAGGAATTCTTCAAAGGTTTGGCCATTTTCGGGATGTTTTTCTTTTTACGGCGTGAATTCGACGGCATCGTCGACGGCATCATATACGCCACCTTTTGCGCGCTCGGGTTTGCCGCCGTGGAAAACGTCAGTTATTACGCACGTGCGGAAATGGCCAATCAGCTCGCGGGAACGTTTTTCCTGCGCGGGATCCTCGCGCCGTGGGGACATCCGCTTTACACGTCGATGACGGGCATCGGGTTTGGCATTGCGCGTGAATCGAGCCAAGGGTGGGTACGGGTCTTGGCGCCGATCGGCGGGTTTTGCATCGGCGTGTTTTTGCACGCGCTTTGGAACTTCGTGCCGACCGTGATTCCCGACGCGTTCTTCATCATGCTCCTTTTCTGGTTTCTGTTCGTGGGCATTTTCTTCGTCATTCTCATCGTCCTGGTGCGGCGCAAAGGGGCGATCATTCGCCAATTTCTCCGCGACGAAGTGCTCATGGGCAATATGAACCAGCAGGAGGTGGACCTCGTGTGTTCGCCTTTCGGACGTTTGTCTTGTACATTCGGATGGCAAGGCGCGGAGGGGCGGGCATTCATCGGGGCGGCCAGTCGCTTGGCGCTGTCGAAGTGGCATACGGCGCGGGCGATGAAGGGCCAAAAACGCACGATCAGCGCGGATTTCATTGCGCCGTTGCGTCAAGAGATCGCGCGCTTGCGAACGCAGCTCAATGCCAAGGCGCCGCGGCGATGATGTTTTTCCCCGGATATTGCTCGATGCGTCGATTTCAGCCGGAAATCTGTCGGGCGGCGCGCAGGCCCGACGTGTACGCTCCGTGCACGGTGCCCCAATCGTCCTGGCTGGTTGCTTCCCCGGCAAAATAAAGCTGTTCGTTGACCGGCAAGGCCAATTGCTCGCGCGTTTTTTCTCCCATCCCGAGCGCATTGAAGGAATACGAACCCAAGGTGAACGGATCCTTGGACCAGTTTGTCCGTAAATAACCGCTCGGTGTGGGGATCGCGTTGCCGTAGATGCTTTTCAGGCGATTCATGGCGTCGTCGACGATGGCCTGGTCGCTCAGCGTTTCAAGCTCCACGGCGGCGTCGGCGGCGCTGAAACCGAGCAGGATGGGTTTGCCCAAGGGCCGCTTCAAATTCACCCATTCGGTCCAACGTTGGGCCGGGTCGGTGACCGCCGGAATCGATTCGATCCAGTCATAATTGCTGGTGGCGCTCCAGAAATCCGAGTCGAACTTCAAATAGAGTTTGTTCAGCACGCCCATTTTGATTTTGTTGATCGCGTCCTGGTGTGTACCGGGCAAACTTGGCGTAAAGCTGATATGCCCGGCTTTGAGCACGCCGAGCGGCACCGAAATGACGACGCGATCCGCCGTGTATTCGCCCTTGTCCGTTTTGACGACGATATCGGCTGCCGAGTAATCGACGCTCAGGACTTTTTCGCCGAGTTTGATGTTCAGATTCTTGGCCAAGTGTTCCGCGATTTGGCTGTACCCAAGAGCAAACACGACGTCGCCGCCGCTGATGTTCAATGGGTTTGCCGAGGTGTCATGCCAATACGTGGACAAATCCCCGACGGTGACTTTTCGGGCATTTCCCAAGCCGATGCCGCTGACGGAGCCTCCGAATTCGGTTTCCAAGGTGCCGCTCATGATGAAGCGGAGCAATTGCTGGTCTTCCGCGGACATGGAGGCAGCTTGGGTTCCGTTCCAAATCGTGTCGTAAAGCGTCGCATCTGCGGGCGCCGATTCTCCCACTTCAATGGATTTCATCACGGCTGTTTGCAATTCGTCCAGGCGCGCTTGACGTGCCGCACTGATTTCCTGGCCGTCGCTATCGAAGAGAATGCTGCTATCGTACGACGTGGCCGCTCGGGCCGCTCCAATGGTATCCGCCAACGTGGTAATGGGATTGTTCGTGATGCCGTGAATCCACGAAGCCCCGAGATCCAATGGGACGCCCAATACAGAATTTGTCCACAGTCGACCGCCGATGCGATCCCGCGCTTCGAGGACCATGACGGTATGGCCCTTGGCCTGTAATTCTCGTGCGGCGGCCAATCCGGCAATGCCCGCGCCAATGACGAGAATATCCAGGGAATTCGTAGTTGTCGGGGTTTGTCGGCTGCCACAAGCAGGCAATGCGGAAGCGCCAAGAACAGAAAAACCAGCCTTGAGGAAGTTGCGACGTTTCATGTCTCTGAATTGTGTTCCAAGTCATTGGCGCCGAGGATGCTCGCGGTGAATTTGTGTCCTCGGCATAAAAACGGCGGGTCAGTGTAACAAGCGCCTACCGTTCGAGCAAGTTTGTTCGCCGTATTCAGCAAAATCTTCCAAGAAAATGACGCATCGTGCATTTCATGCGCATGCGCAATTCGCCTCAAACATCGCGGATCCTCCGTATCGCCACCTTGTTGTTGTCGCTCAGCGTATTTGCGGTGCTCATTGTTCAAGCCTCGCTGACCGCGGGTTGTGGCGGAGCGGAATCTTCGCAAAAGAAACCGGCTGATCCCAGCGCCGAACCTCCTGCCGTGAATCCCAATGCCCCGGCTTCGCCGAAGCCGAATGAAACTCAGCAGATCGACGTCGGTCCGCCGCAAATGGGTGGGAGCAAATCCGGGGCGATTCTTTGGCCGGAAGAGCCGAAGCGCGATGTTCAGGCAAAGTCGTTGAATGCGCCGCCTTCCAACGTCAATGCCAAGCGCTGATCTTTTCGCGATTGTCGTTTCCCTGAAAGCGGCGCTCGGCAGCTTCGCGATTCTCGCCGTGATGTTTGTCCCATTGGAACGAATGTATCCGGCGCGTTCGAAGCAGGGGATCGTTCGTCCGGGGCTGCGCTTGGACATCGTGTTCTTTTTCGGGCAATACTTGGCGTGGAATGCGGCGGCGATTTTTGTGGCGGTGGAAATCGCTTCCTGGCTGGGCGGCTATATGCCGTCGGCGCCCAAAGCGGCATTTCTGGCGCAACCGTTTTGGCTGCAAGCGATCGAAGCTATTTTGATCGGTGATGTGTGCGTGTATTGGTATCACCGCGCGAGCCATCGATTCGATTTCTTGTGGCGGTTTCACGCCGTGCATCATTCCAGCGAGCATCTCGATTGGGTGGCGGCGCATCGGGAACATCCGGTCGATGGCATTTTGACGCAGCTGGCGATGAACGTACCGGCGATGTTGTTGGGGTTTTCACCGCGAGCGATTGCGGGATTCATCGTCTTCAGTTCCGTTTGGGCGATCTTCGTGCATTCCAATGTGCGTATTCCGCTCGGGCCGCTGAAGTGGTTGTTCGGCGCGCCCGAATTTCATCATTGGCATCATGCGCGAGTGGAACGAACCAAGCATAACTTCGCGAATCTCGCGCCGTTTCTCGATGTGCTTTTCGGGACGCACCATTGTCCGGAAAAAGAAGAGACGTATACGCTGGGCGATCCGACGGAAAAGTCGACGAAGAGTTACCTCGCATTTATGGTCGAGCCGTTTTTGCCCCGTGATCGAGAGTCCGCGCGGGGGTGAATGCCCGCGCGTCGTCGTGGACGGATCGAGGTCGACGTGTCTCGGTTCGAGATCTTGTCAATATCGTGTCAATGTCGCGGGTGCGTCATTCTGATACCATTTTGAAACCCGAAATTCACGTAATTGTAGCAATAGCTCGAATGCCGGCATGATCATTTCACGAGCGCGCCATACGGACGTTACATTGACCATCTAAAGTCCGTTCTCGATGGCGACCATACTCGTGATCGAGGACGAGCCCGCGTTGCTCAAAGTTCTCGATTATAACTTCAAACTGGCCGGTCACGAGGTACTTTTGGCGCCTCGTGGAAGTGAGGGATTACGTCTGGCGCGTGAGCGGCATCCGGACGTGGTTCTTCTCGATCAAATGCTGCCCGACGTGCAAGGAACCGAGGTTTGTCGCTCGCTCCAGCTCGATCCGGATACGCGGCGTGTGCCCATTGTATTCGTGACGGCGAAGGGAGACGAAGTCGATCGTATCGTGGCGTTCGAGCTCGGGGCCGTCGATTACGTGGTCAAACCTTTCAGCGTGCGCGAGCTCGTTTTGCGGGTGCAGGCGATTTTGCGCCGATCACGGGCGCTGGATGTGTCGCAGCGGATCATCGAATTCGGCATGTTGCGCATTGATGAAGACGCGCATCGGGTTTGGGTCGAAGGGCAGGAGGTCGTCTTGACGCTGCTCGAATTCAAGCTGCTCGTGGCGCTTTATGAAAACCGCACGCGTGTACAAACGCGCGCGGCGCTTTTGGAGAGCGTGTGGGGCATGGACGTGGACGTGACGACGCGGACGGTGGACGCTCATGTCAAACGATTACGGGACAAACTCGGTGTCGCGGGCGTGTATGTGCAGACGGTGCGCGGATTGGGATATCGATTTGCGCATTCGCCCGAAGACTCGTCGTTCGCGGAGTGAGACGTGAGGCGCGGGCACCGGTTACGTGATGCCGCGAGGATGATGAAATGAGCTTTGAAGCTTGGAATCTCGAAGAAAGTGATCCGGGGCGAAAAAAACGTTTGGCCGTCGGGTACGCGACAGCCATTGCCATTTGTTCGGTGGTTGGTGTCGCTTTTGCCTCGATCAAAGCCGCGGTTCCGATGCTCGAAGAAGAGCAGCCCATTGCGGTGGAATTGACGCCCACGGTCGAAGCGCCCAAACCGCCGCCGCCTCCTCCGCCGCCCGAGCCTGAAGTCAAAGCGAATGCGGGGCCGAAGGTAGTGAAAAAGGCATCCGTCGTGCCGCAGGCCGTTCCGACGGATTTGCCGCCCGAGGGTGATCCGGAAAAACCCGTTTCGTCCGCAGGCGAGGGGGAAGGTGAAGGATCCGGGGAAGGCTCGGGAAATGGCGCCGCCCCGCCGCCTCCGCCACCGCCGCCTCCGCCCCCACCGCCGCCGCCACCTCCTCCGAAAGTGGCCGGGCCCATTCAATTGCCGGAAGACGGCACGCCACCTTCGCCGATATCCAAGCCGTCGCCGCCCTATCCCGAGTCATTAAAGAGCGAAGGCGTGGAAGGCACGGTCGTCGTTCGGTTTGTCGTGACCGAATCGGGGGACGTGAGCGGTGTATCGGTCGTCCGCGGGCATCCGCGATTGGATCCCATTGTCATCGACACCGTAAAGACCTGGAAATTCAAGCCCGCCATGGTGGAAGGGCGACCGGTCGCCACGTACCAAGTGGCGCGGTTCAATTTCAAAATAAAGACGTAGGTAAGGAGCAAAGAACATGCAATTCGATCTTGCACATATCTGGGCGAGCATGGGCCTCGTGTCGAAGCTCATTGCGTTTACGCTCGTGCTGATGGCCATTGCGAGCATCGCGGTGGTCGTGGAGCGCATCATTGCGTTGTCGCGAAGCAATGCGGAAACCGGCCGTTTCATGAAGGTCGCCGGGCCGCTGCTCGACGCTTGGGATATGCCGGAAATCGTGAAAGCGGCGGATCGACACCGCATTTCGGCGCTTGCACGGCTCGTGGGTGGAGCGGTTCGTCGTTACGTACGAGCGGAAAGTGAACCGGACGGGAATTTGTCGGCCGTCGAATTGGCACGGCGGGAAGTCGGGCGTCGGCGCGAAGCGATTTCCATGGACTTGCGTCGAGGAATGTCGGTGTTGGCCACGGTTGGATCCATTGCGCCGTTCGTGGGGCTTCTGGGAACGGTCGTCGGTATCATTACGGCGTTTCAAAGTATTGCCGCGACGGGATCCGGTGGTCTTGGCGCGGTGAGCGCGGGTATTGCGGAGGCGCTCATCGAAACGGCGCTCGGTTTGTCCGTAGCCATTCCCGCGGTGCTTTGCTTCAACTGGCTGACGGGCAAAATTTCGGTGGTCGAAGCGGCGCTCGATCGCAGTGCCGGTGAACTTCTGGACGAAATGGAGAATCAACATGGGCGCTCCAGTGGCGAACGGTTGGTCGAAGAAGCGGCAGCCTGAGCCCGAGATCAACATCACGCCGCTGGTCGACGTGGTGCTCGTGTTGCTCATCATATTCATGGTGATTGCCCCGGAATTGGAGCACGGAGAGCGGGTGGAATTGCCGAGCGTGGTCAAACCCGACGAAAACTCGAAATCGAAGCTGGATCCGATTACGGTGACGGTGACGTCTCGAGGAAACGTTTTTCTGGAAAAAGAGCTGATGGGGAATTTAGCGACGCTCGAGACGAAGCTCGTACAAATTCGCCAAATCGAAGCGGATCGGCGGATTGTTTTGAAAGGCGATGCGTCGGTTCATTACGTCAAGATGCGCGACACGTTTGCCACGTGCCAACGCGCCGGATTCAAAGGCATTGCGTTGAGCGTGAGCCAAAAAGGTTCGGGCAAGCCGGGCGAGGAGGGCTGACATGGGCATGCAGGTCGGTGCGGACAAGAAAAACGATTCCGTCATGCCGGTCATGAACGTGACGCCGCTGGTCGACGTGGTGCTCGTATTGCTCATCATTTTCATGGTGGTGGCGCCGCTGCTCGACAAACAAATTTGGTTGCGGCTTCCCATGAAGGACAATACGCAGAAAAACGAACCGCCACCGTTGGATGCGGACAAACCCGTCGTGCTCACGGTCGATGCGCAGGGAACGATTCGCGTCAATCAAAACGTGATCGATAAAGCCGAATTGCGAGAACGATTGCGGAAAATCTTCGCGGCTCGTGCGGAGCAGGTGCTGTATTTCGACGCCGCGGATGACGCTCCTTATGGCGTCACCGTGCAGGTGATGGATATTGCGAAACAAGGTGGCGCCAAAGGGATTGCCATTCTGACGGAAAAAGTCGCCGGGAACTGAGTTTTACATGCTCAACGGCGTTACGGACGCGCGGGGATTCGCGCGAACAGGATAGGTCCATGCGACGAACGACGATTTGGTTGGCTTTGTGGGTTTCCTTGTTTGTCCAAACTGAAGCATTTGCGGGCGATGAAGCGTCGGCCCCGGATGCCGCTCCCACTCCGATGGATGACGCCGCATTGGGTGAGGACGATCCGGCACGTCCTCCACAGGCGGGAAAAGGCGTGATTTGGGGGGTTGTCACTGATGCGAAGACCAAAGAGCCGGTCATTGATGCGCAAGTTTCCGTGGTCGGGACCAATAAAAAGAACATCGCCGACTTTGATGGTCGATTTCGACTGGAGCTTCCTCCCGGTGTCTATGAATTGCGTGTTTTTTACCAACTGTACAAAGCGCAACGCGTGCAAAACGTCCGCGTGGTTGCCGGGAAAGTCGAAAAGGTCGATGTCGCCTTGTCGACGGAAGAAAACAAACAAGAAATCGTGGTCGAGATAGAAACCGAGCCGGATCGAGCGACCGCGACGGCTCAAACGCTGATTCGCAAAAATGCCGCCGCCGCCGGAGATGCGATCAGTGCGCAGGAAATCGCTCGCACGCCGGATCGAAATGCCGCCGATGCGGCAAAACGCGTCGTCGGTGCGTCCGTCGTGGGAAATCGTTATGTGTTTGTCCGAGGATTGGGTGAACGATACACGAATGCGCTCATCAATGGTACACCGCTGCCCAGTCCCGAGCCGGATCGTCAAGCCGTGCCGTTCGATATGTTTCCGACGACCGTATTGAGCGATTTAACGATCATCAAGACGTTTACGCCGGATATGCCCGGTGACTTCACGGGCGGTTCGGTGCGTGTGCGAACGCGGGAATTGCCTGAAAAGTTTACGATTTCCGGGACGATCAACCTGGGATTCAATACGGAGAGCACGTTTCGCGATCGATTGACGTACCGCGGTTCGAGCACGGATTGGCTGGGCATTGATGACGGGACACGGGCCTTGCCTTCGTCGATTCCCAATTATCGCGTGACGCGCCTCGGCCCCAAACCCGACGGTACAGTGATTACGCGCGACGATTTGACGCGCTGGGGGCAAGACATCAATGCCTATATGAGCACGCAGCGCGCGATGGCCCTGCCAAACTTCAGTGGAAACATCACGGTGGGCGATACGCTCAAACGCGGCGACAAGCACGAATTCGGATACATCGCGGCGCTGACATACGGACGCCGTTATCAAATTCGAAAGGACGAAATCGCGCGGACGTTTACGACGGATCCCAATGCGACGACACCTGAATTGAAGCTCCTGAACGATTATCGCATGGAAACGGGGCTCGATAGTGTCACGTGGGGCGGTTATGGCGGATTGACCTACCGTTATGCCAAAGACCACAAGGTGTCCTTGATGGGATTACACACGCGTTCGTCCGAGAACGAAGGTCGTGAAATCGCCGGATTCAATGAAGACGCGGGCACGACCATTTATGATACGCGATTGCGATTTACGAGTCGGGCGTTGACGTTCGGGCAATTGACGGGCGAACACAAATTCCGCAATCTGAAAGACGCGGCGCTCGATTGGAGTTTGACGCTTTCCTCGGCGTCGAGCAGCGATCCGGACATGCGTGAAAATGTGTATCAATTGGCGGAAGGCGGGCGCAAGGTTTGGGACGATGGAACGCAGAGTGGGTTGCACTTCTTTGGCCGTCAAACCGAGACGATTTACGGCGGACTGTTAAATTGGACGCAACCGCTGACGTCGGGCGAGCGGCCGACAAAAATCAAATTCGGCGGTTTGGCGTTGGTTCGCGCCCGCGATTTCGAAGCGCGGCGTTTTCGTTTCTTGGCGCGAAACCCTCCGGGCTTCGATTACGCCAAGAGCCCGGACGAACTGTTCGTCCCAGAAAACATTGGTCCGGCGCTCGAGTTGGATGAATGGACGCGGACGAGCGATTCGTATACGGCCGAGCAAAGTCTTTTTGCCGGCTATGCCATGAGCGACACTTCGCCTACGCGATGGATGCGCATCATTTTGGGTGCGCGTGTCGAGGCATCGACGCAAACGTTGGAATCGTTTGACCGGTTCGATCCGACGATTCGATCGCAAAGCACGTTGGCGACGGTGGACCTTTTGCCTTCGGCGAACTTGGTCTTCAAGACGACGGCGAATTCCAATTTGCGTTTGTCCGTCACGCGGACCATTGCTCGCCCCCAATTACGCGAACTGGCGCCGTTTCTCTTTACCGAATATTTCGGCGCCCGAGATGTTTACGGAAATCCAAACCTGTACCGGACGAGCATCGTCAATGTCGATGCGCGTTTCGAATGGTTTCCGACGCTTTCGGAAGTCGCGGCTGTGAGTCTCTTCTACAAGGACTTCACCAGGCCCATTGAAAAAATCGTGTTGGCGGCGGGAGGTCGAGGAACCGATAGCTTCGAGAATGCCGACGGGGCGAAAAATGCCGGCGTGGAGCTCGAATTGCGAAAGAACCTCGCTTTTGCTCATGCCCGATTGGCGAATTGGGGAGCATTGGCAAACCTGACGCTCGTGTATTCGCGCGTAAATTTGGGCGAATCGCTCATTGGGTTGCAAACGAACAACGAACGACCCTTGGCCGGCCAATCGCCGTTCGTGATCAATCTCGGTGCGGACTACGCAAACGATACATCGGGTACTCGATTCCGCCTGCTGTACAACGTTTTCGGACGGCGTATTACGCAAGTGGGTACCTATGGTTTGGCGGACACATACGAGCAGCCGAGGCACGTGGTGGATGTGACGATTGCGCAACGAATCGGTAAATACCTCGACTTGAAGCTTGCGGCGGAAAATATTCTTTTTGCGCCGGTGACGTTTACCCAAGGTCCGGAAAAAGCCGCGGACGAATCGAATATCGTCGGGCAATTTCAGCCGGGAGCGACGTTCACGTTGAGTGCGACCGTGCAAAATTGATTCGACGCGAAAATGTTTCAATCCGCTCGCCGGTCCGTAACGCGCATGCGCCACAATGCGCGCCAACCAGGAGGAACCATGAAAAATCGAAAAAGCTTGATGATGTTGGCGGGCGTGTTGCCCTTGACGATGTTGGCCGCATGCGGCGATACCGATAACGACAAACCCCCGACGGGCAGCGCCACATCGAGTTCCAGCAGCTCGAGTACCTCCACCAGTTCGAGCGGCAACGGTGGCGCGGGTGGTGGCGGTGGTACGGGCGGAGCCGGAGGCGGCGCGGCGTCGAAATGCGTCGACAAACCGATGCCCGCGGAAATTGTGGCGACGGTATTCGATGCGGTCAATGACGAATACGAAATCAAGACCGATACGACGCTCACTGCGGATAAGGTTTGGACTCTCAAACACAAGGTGCATGTTCGATCCGGCGCGACGTTGACGATTGAGCCGTGTACGACGATCGTGGGCGACAAGAGCACGCTCGGTACGCTCATTATCGATCCCGGAGCGAGGATTTTGGCCGAGGGTGGCCGAGACGAACCCATTGTGTTCACGAGTCAAGCGCCGGTGGGCGATCGTCAAGCGGGTGATTGGGGTGGCGTGATGGTGCTGGGACGAGCGCCGATCAACGTGCCTGGAGGAAAAGCGAATATCGAGGGGCTCAATCCGACGCCGGAGACGCAATACGGTGGCGACAAACCCGACGATGACAGCGGCATTCTGAAGTATGTGCGCATCGAATTCAGCGGCATCTTGCTGTCGCAAAACAACGAGGTCAATGGTTTGACCTTTGGTGGTGTCGGTTCGAAGACGCAGGTGGAATACGTGCACGTTCGCAATACGCTCGACGATTGTTTCGAGTTTTTCGGCGGCACGGTGAACGCGAAGCACCTCGTCTGTACGAGCAATCAGGACGACGGCTTCGATTGGGATTTTGGTTATTCGGGGAAACTGCAATTTTTGGTGCTTCAGCAGGACCAAGCGTTCCCGGATGATACGAATGGCTTCGAATCCGATAACGACGCGATGAGCACGACGAACATGCCGATCTCCAATCCGACGATCTACAATGCCACGTTGGTCGGGCACGATGCGGACAAACAGCAATACGGATGGCTCGCGCGGCGGAGCACGCAGGGCGCAGTGCACAATGCCATTGTGACGGGATTCGAGGCGTGTATCGATATTCGAGATGCGCAAACGAAGGTGGAACTGACAAACTCGATTTGTTTCGGGAACAAGGTGCACAACGTCGCGTATCCGGAAGTCGCCGGGGGAATGGGCGCGTTGGCGGACGACGACAATGGTGTGGATGAAGCCGCGTGGTTTTTGGATCCGGCCCGGAAAAACTCGGAGGCGGATCCGAAACTTGCGGCGCCATTCGATATTGCGGCTCCTGATTTCCGCCCGATGACGACATTGATGGAGAACGCCGCGACACCGCCGAATGATGGCTTCTTCGATCCGACGGCGGCGTATATCGGTGCGTTCGCGGCGGGCGATACGTGGATGAGCGGTGCTTGGTTGTCGTTTACTCCGAATTGACGCAGGTACGCGGTCGGCCTCTTGGCTCTCGGTTGTTGCCGTTCGGCCGCGTCAATCGAATACGCTCGTTTGCTCGAGATTGGCCTGAAGATTGCTGATCCGGGCCCGTGCGTTCCACAAATACGACCGAGCCCATCGCGACTCGTAAACCACCTCGATCACCGATAACCAACCAAGCCGACCCGACGTTTGGCGAGGCGCAACCATTACGTTTGCGTATCGAAGTGCCGGGTTTGTTCGGTGAATCGGCCAAAGCTCGTAAAATCGAGCGAGCCTTGTCATCTTTACCGGGCATGCAGGCAGCGCGGGCCAATGAACATTCCGGCCGTGTGCTTTGTCTTCTCGACCGAAATTCGTCCGGCGAAATGCTCGAATCCATTGCGATCGCGTTGCGGCCGTTTGTCGAGGCCGATGCTCCGGCGCCTCCTTCCTGGGCGCAGGCGCAAACGAAAGTCGTCTTGGCGCGATCGTGGTTGGTTCGTGCGCAAAAAGCGCTCACCGAATTGCCGAAGCGACAAGCCGCACATAAATCCGAAAATGGTGAAGGTGAGCAAGGGAAGGAAAAACCTGCGTGGCATGCGCTGCCTATTGAGCTGGTGGTTCGAACGCTGCGCGCCGACATCGAAAAAGGTTTGTCGGAACGGGAAGCGCTTCAAATCCTGCGCACGACCGGGCCGAATGTGTTGGCCGGCGTGGAGGTACGAACGCCGGTGGAGATCCTCGTCGGTCAGATCGCGACGGTTCCCACGGCGGTGCTCGTCGGGGCGGCTGGTTTGTCCGTATTGCTGGGCGATGTGCTGGAAGCCGGGGCGATTCTCTTCGTCATCGGCTGCAACGTCGCCGTGGGGTATTTCTCCGAATCACGGGCCGAGGAATTGTTGGATGCTTGGGGCGCATTTCGTGTCGAATGGGCCAAGGTCCTGCGAGATGGCGTCGAATCGACGATTGCCGCGAAGGACGTCGTGCCGGGGGACATCTTGTGTGTGCACGCGGGTGAGCCCGTGGTGGCGGATGCGCGCATCGTGTGGGCGAATGATTTGACCGTCGACGAGAGCACTTTGACGGGCGAAAGCGAGCCGGCGGAAAAGAACGTCGACGAAATACCGGGACAAACGTTGCTCGCCGATCGCGACGATATGATTTATGCCGGTACGGTCATTGCGACCGGCGAAGCTCGAGCGATTGTCGTGGCAACCGGGCCCAATACCGAGCTCGGTGCAATTCAGCGGGCGTTGTCGAATACCGAAGAGCGCGTCGCGCCGCTCGAACAACAATTGGATCAGCTGGGCCGTAATGTGGCCTGGTTGGCGATATCGAGTTCTGCGGCCGTGATTTCGATTGGTTTGTTGCGGGGGCGGCCATTGCGGGCAATGGTGCGAAGCGCGGTGGCTCTGGGAGTCGCGGCGATTCCGGAGGGTTTTTCCGCCGTGGGAACGACCGCATTGGCGCTCGTGAGTCACAAGCTGTTCAAAAAAGGCATCGTCATTCGGCGGTTGGCCGCTGCGGAGACGCTGGGCGCGGTCAAGGTCGCTTGTGCGGATAAAACGGGCACGCTCACGGAGAATCGAATGCGTGTCGCGGAGGTGTATGTGCCGGTGCTCGGGCGCGTACGCGTGGAGGGCGCCGAGGCGAATACGCAGGCGACGGCTGATTCCGTGCGGCTCGTGGGAGAATCGGGGCGAGTTGTGTCGCCTTCCGATTTGCGAGAAATCGGGCGTATTGCGGCGCTCAATGCGGACGTCGAAATGGGCGACGGCAATGTGATTACGGTCGGTTCGGGAACGGAGCGGGCGCTCGTCGAGTTTGCCATGGCGATTGGGTATCCGGTGCGTCGTCGGCGCCGAGTGGCTCGGCGTGTCGGGGAAAAACGGCGCAGCGCGGACCGGCCCTTCATGACGACGATTCATGAACATCCGGATTTGGGTCGGATCGAATTGGTGAAAGGTGCGCCGGAAGCGGTCATCGAATTGATTCGTGCATCCGCCGACGAGAAAAAAGCGGTTGTCGAGATAAACGAACGGATGGCTTCGCGCGGGCTGCGTGTATTGGCTCTGGCTTGGCGTCGCAATGGTCAAGTCGGCACCGATGTGCCGCTTGAATTGGCGGGCCTCGTGGGATTGCGGGATCCGCCGCGCCGAGGCGTCCGGGAAGCGCTGGAGACGTTGTCGAATGCCGGCGTTCGGACGGTGATGCTCACGGGCGATCAAGAGCGTACCGCGCGGGCGATCGGCGCCGAATTGGGTATCTCCGAAAGCGATGTCCGCAGTCGCGTCACGCCGGAAGCGAAATTGGATTTCGTTCGCGAATTGCAATCCAAGGGAGCGATCGTGGCGATGACCGGCGATGGCGTCAATGACGGGCCGGCCCTGAAAGCGGCCGATGTCGGCATTGCCATGGGCGAACGAGGGACCGATATTGCTCGGGCCGTTGCGGATGTCGTGCTGGCGCATGACGACTTGCAGAGTTTCGCCGGCGCAGTACGGGAAGGACGGCGTCTGTACGATAACGTGCGTCGGGCGATTGATTACCTCGTTTCCACCAATGCGAGCGAGGTCATGGTCATGCTGCTCGGTGGAATCGCCGGACTCGAACCGCTGGGACCATTGCAGCTTTTGTGGATCAACGTGCTCACGGACGTTGCGCCCGCGCTGGCATTGGCTCTGGAACCCGCCGAACGGGACATCATGCGTCGACCGCCGCGGGATTCCGCCGCGCCGCTGTTTGGCTCGGCTGATTATCGACGTATTGCTCTCGATGCATCTTCGATGGCGGCCGTCTCGCTTGCCGGGTATGGTTTGGGAGCGTTCAGGAAACACGGTAATGCTCGACAAGGGCGCACGATGGCTTTCGCCTCGCTCGTCACTGCGCAGCTCTTGCACGCGCGACAATGCCGGGCTGTATCGAATGTGCCAAACCCGGAGCTCGCTTGGTCCATGGGTGCGGGGTTGGCCCTGGAATTGCTCGCTTTGGAGCTTCCCGCATTGCGACGCCTTCTGCGGACGGAGCGAGTTTCGGCGGCAGCCGTGGCGACGGCGTTTGCATTGGGAGCATTGCCGACCGTATTGCGTTCGGTGACGACATTTCCTTGGGCGCAATTGCCGGTCGTTGTAAATCGAGCGGAACGAGAGGAAGTGCCGGCTGTTGGAAGCGAGCCGGCACCGGAAGAATCGGCTCCGACGAACGAAGTGGAATTGCCGAAAGCGGCGTGAGAAATGGTTTGTCCAAAAAGGAGGGGCGACGATGAAATTTCATCCGCCATCGTTTTTCATAGGATTCGTGAGCGCGACGGTGCTGAGCATGACGGGAAAACGTCTCCGACCCGTGGCCGTTGAATTGGGCGCATTGGGAATGCACCTCGGTCACTTGACGTGGGGCGTGATGGAGCGCCAACGCGAGCATCTCGAAGACTTGTGGGCCGAAATGAGGGAACGCGCGCACGAGCGGCACCGAGGTACGGCGGCGGGGCCGCAACGGCCCGTGACGCAATCGGTGCGCATCGAGCCGACACGCGCGGCGGAAAAGTCCGACGGACACCCATGAATGGGAGGCAAAGGAGATATCATGGCGGGTGAAACGGCAAGTGTCGTCATGCATCGATTGCCGCGACGCGTGCGAATACGAGCGGGCATTTTGATGGGTCATCGTGACGTGTGTCAACGCGTCGCGGAAAGACTGATGCAGGCGAATGCGACATATTCACGCGTGGAAATGCGTCCGTCGACGGGTTCGGTCATTGTCGAAGCGGACGAGGGCAAACTCGATCCGGACGCTTTGCAGCAATGGTTGTCGCGGGTCATTGCGGAAGAAATGGCGGAGGTGCCTTCGAGTCGTCGATATCCCGCGCCCGACCGAATGCCCGGACCCACGAGAATCGCCAACACCGTGGCGCGAGCATTTTCGGAAATCAATGGCGATGTTCGCCGGGCGCTCGATGATCGCGCCGATTTGGGGACGATCATGCCCGTCATATTTTTCGCGCTGGGTTTGGTCGAAATCGCCGGAACCAGGAAATTGCCTGCGCCTGCGTGGTTCAATTTGCTCTGGTGGTCGATGCGTTCGTTCATGACCTTCAATCCGACCGTGACGGGGCAAAACAATACCGAGGTGCAGCCTTACGATCCGGATTGATGGGGTTACTGGTCGGCAAGGCAAGTGTTTCCGCTTTTTCAAAGATTCGTGGCGGCGCAGAATGAAAAGACGTCTCGGGTGCGAAGGCTCGCGGAACGTCACGATGGCTCTACAGTTCGCTCGGTGCCGAAGTCGTCGAGGACTTCGGTTCGCTGCACGCTCGCGTTGCAGCAGGAGAGGCGAATATGCACGGCCTATCGCGCACCCGTTTTACGGGACCGTTCGTGGTTATTTTGGCGTCGAGCCATTTCGTCGTCGCGTGTGCGGACGAAGGCACTTATTTGCCGTCGCCGCATGAAAATCGTAATTGTCCGGCGTTGCCCGTCGATCCGGAAAATCCTGCAATCAGTTACGATCGAGAGGATGTCATTGCGGGGCCTTCGGCGTGGGGGAAATTGCTCAACGCCAAGGGAGAAGTTGCTTATCCGGGATGTGCAAACACGATGGAGCAGCAATCGCCCATTGCGTTGCCCTCGCCGGAAATGCCGTGGGCGACGGGGGGAATGTATTTGAGTCCCGAGGTTTTGTCGTGGTCGCGTCAAGCCGAAGTAACGTCCATCATCAACAATGGCCGAACTTGGCTGACGGCGATTGCGCCGACGCCCGCCAATACGATCCAATTTCGCGGCGAACTTTATGAGCTGCAACAATTTCACGTGCACACCCCCGGCGAACACTCGATCGGAGGGATGTCGTTCCCGATGGAATTGCACCTCGTGCATCGCGGAGGCAGTCGGGCATTTGCGGTGGTCGTTGCGGTGATGATCGAAGAAAGCGCGGAAGATAATCCCGAGTTTGCCAAATTGTGGAGTCGTTTTTTCGAATGCCCCGAGGTCGCACCGACGATGTTGGAGAATGTGACCGTGGACGTTGCATCCTTTCTGCCGGCAAATACGGCGCATTTCGAATACGATGGTTCGCTTTCGACGCCGCCATGCACCCGGGTGACGCATTGGATTGTCATGACCGAACCCATTTTCGCGTCACCTGCGCAAATTGCCCGGTTCAAGGATTCTCTTGGACAAACCAATCGCCCGGCGCAGCCGATCATCGACGAGCAGCTGGTGACCTACGAAGCGCCCAAGGACGCCCATTGGCAATAACGCATCGTTTTTTAGTGAATTCGATACGATGCGCGTTTCCCCAAAAATAGCCACTTGACGCGCCTCGCGGTTGTCTCTAGCGAGCGCCGCCATGAAACGACGAAATATTCTTCATGGGTTTTCTCCGCTCCTATCGGCAATGCTCATTTGTGCGTGTGGCGGGGGTCCGGACAATGGCTCGAGCAGTTCCGCGTCTTCGGTCGGTTCGAGCAGCTCGGGATCGAGTTCGATGTCGAGCAGTGGAAATGGTGGTCAGGGCGGCGAGGGAGCAAATGGGGGCTCGGGCGGAGTCGCTGGAATGGGAATGGGTGGAAGTGGAGCCATGGGCGGTGGCGGGAGTGGAGCCATGGGTGGTATGGGGGGCGTCGGCGGCACGGCAGGCAACGGCGGTGGTGGGGGCGTAGGCAATGCGGGACCGACGGGCATTCTGGAAGGCGCGATTCAAGTCGGTGTGATGATTGCGAATACGGGCAAACCGAATACCCCCGCGGGGAACTTGATCATCGGCATGACCGTCGTCGTGCAAGACACGGCTGGAAATGGTTTGACCGGGGCGAAGGTGACGGTGGTGCCGCAAGGATTTGCGGCCATTACTTTGCCGCCGGATGTTCAGCCCGGCGTGTATCGGGACTTGAAAGCCGGCCCGTGGGCGGCGTCGTACGCTGTGGATATCGTGCATTCGAAAGGCTCGCGTAAAGGGATTCACTTGAAAGCGCCCTGGTATCACATCAATACGTATGAACCTACGCCCGCCGTGGGAATGAATTCGACGCTCGAGTGGGCTCCGAACAGCGATCCCATTGTGACGTCGGTATCCGTCGGCGGTTATGAAAAGGCCAATGTGAACAACGAGTTTTCGGCAATGCCGGCAGATGTGGGCTCCTTCGATATTCCTTCCACGTTTTTCGCGGCGCCGGGACTTTATTCGTTATCGGTCAGTCGCCGTGCGGAAATCAGTGAGAATCCCGGGACGAGCACTCAATTCGTCGGTTGGGTCATGATGGTGGATCAAGAAGAGGTGAACGTGCCTTGATTCGAGAATAAATCGTTGCCTGGTTTTCGTGTTCTTGGTATGCGTCAATCATGGCGGCGAAACATACGGCGATTGCCGGCGGTGCGTGCTTGGTCCTGTTTACGGGCGTGAGTATGACCGTGCGCTTCTGTTTTCGTGCCTCTATGCATGCCGATGCGATTGAGCTCGTGCCGCATGCTTGTGACAATGCCGTGGGCAAACCAATTTCGTCGGACCTCGCGTCGGCTCTTGCGGGCACCAGTACGGAAAACTTGGGACCGCATGAATCAACGTGGTTGTCGTGTATGGCCGAGCAGCGGTCGAACTGCGGCGTCGGGCCTTCGTTCAAGGTGAGTCACGGCGTTTTTTCGGCGTTGCCGAAACGTTATTGGGTCGACGTCGAGGTGGATCGGGGCGTGGTGAACGTGTGCAAAATATCCCCTGCGCCGGGGTGGTGAAGGATGGTCAAGGTAAAGCATCGAGTCGGGCGTGAAGTTTGCTCAAATTGGCGATTTCGTACCGATAATATTCCGCCTCGTCCTCATCGAGATCGGGGTCACCGAGCAATCGCTGTAGCTCGGCAATCAGGGGTTTCAATACGGCCGCCCCAACGTCCGGCTGACGGTTTTGACGACAGCATTCGGCATAATACCAAGACATGGTGCATGTACGGTCGAGATTGGTGAAACCCAAGCGAAGCAATTCGTTCCAGCACTCCGTACACGCTTCGAAAGGTGCATGTTTTTCCACGCCTGCTTTCAATATTGCTTCAGCTACCCGCCGTTGGATTTCAATAACTTCATCTTCCTCGGCACGTGAAACAAACTCATTCTCGAGTTTTTTGTATACGTCCTTGGCCGTCGCAAAATCGCCGGCGAACGTTTCGACATTTGCCACATCCATGGCGTGCGCGAAGTCGCGACTCAATTCGTTGGGAAACTCTGCATCCGCTTCGTTGTTCATTGGGGCTCTCGGTACTTCCCTAATACTTGCACGTTCTGTAGCCTCTGGCGGCAGGTTCGCGAGGGGGCCAAACACCACCTCCTCGGACGCAGGCTTCACGACACCAATCACATCGGGTGGCGTTGTGTACACTGCCGAACTTATCGGCAAGGGGACTGGCAAGGCACGCGAGGTAGTGCTGGTGGCATTGGGCCTTGAACTCTTGCCACTCGTCAATCCCATCCGCAATATCCGCCACGCCGCTTGCCGCCACGACGACAATCGCCACGACAAACACCACCGTGGTGCCGCCGCGGCGATCAGTTCTTCGAGTGCAATTTCTGCTCCCGCTGTCGTCACCGTACCCAGCCGATTTCGTTCGGCCGATGTTTGTCCCATGCTCGATTCTTCCGATGCTCGCGTACGCAAACCATAAACTGCCTCCGGGATTTGCATGTCGCGTAGGGCGACCCGAGTACATGCTGCAAAATCCGGTGCCTGCTCGGCAATTGCCGTTGGCGTCATGTCAAGGGTGCGGCCGTGCTCGTCATTGGAAATGAGAATGCGTACTTTGTAATCACTTGCCGTCAGCTGTTCCTGATATCTATCGACGCATTCCCGAAGGCGCTCGGCCGTGATGTTTGGCACGGCCAATTCGCCCGCTGGTCGATGCACTCGTGCTTGCTCGACGGAACCTGCGCAACCAAACGGCAGCACGGCCAATGTTGCAAAACCGCAAACCGCGGACGCGACAAACATGCGGAGGCGTTCGAGGGGCATGGCGAGAGTGAACCACGACACTCCGACCGGTCCAAGAAAGCGTCAACCATTTTGATCCCTCAAAATCCGCGCATTTTCATCGCCATCCTCAAAAAACTGAACTTTCTACGCAACTCGCGGCGCGCCCAAACGATGGATCTATGTGGACCCTACGTTTATCCTCCATCCGGACCATCCCTCGTACCCGTCGGCCCTCGGTGTGCTCGGAACTTCCGACAAACCTCCGCCGATTCTCTATTTTCGCGGCACTTTGCCGGAAACTCCGCCCATTGCCATTGTCGGACGGCGCGCCGCCAGTGCCGAGGCCAAAGCGTTTACACGAGCGCTCGTGCATGACCTCGCCGAGGCCAATGTCTCCATTTGGTCCGGCGGGGCCATCGGCATTGATGGAGCCGCGCATCAGGCGGCCCTCGAAGCGAACATTCCCACCGTCGTCATCATGGGCGCGGGCCTGGATTGCCCTTATCCCCCGGAACATATTCGATTATACCAACGTATTCTCGAAGCCGGTGGAGCGCTCGTGTCGCGCGTACCCAATGACTTTCCCCCGCGCCCGTTTAATTTCATTCTGCGCAATCACGTCTTGGCGGCGATTACGTTGACCACCGTCGTCATTGAAGCGGGCGTCCGCAGCGGCGCTCGTTCCACGGCCGCCGCGGCCCGGCGTCTGGGAAGACCCGTATGCGTCGTTCCTCATGCGCCCTGGGTCGAAGGAGGCGCCGGATGTGCCGCGGAGCTCGTCCAAGGCGCCATACCCATTACGCGCGCCGGTGATGTGCTCAAAGCCGTGGGCCTCGATGGTTTACCCAAACGAGCCACGAATACGCGTCGTGTGGAGATCTCCGAACAAACTCGATTGTCGTTTTCACCGGACGGCGACGCGATGTTCGTACCGCCGAAAATGGTACGTCCCGACGATCCATTGCCGTTGGATCATCTTGGGGTTCTCGAAAAATCCCTCTATCAAATCATCGGTGAAGAGCCCGTGCATATCGATGCCTTGGGCGAAACAATCGAGGCGTCTTTTCCGGCCGTCGTTGCGGCTTTGTTGACGTTGACGCTGCAAATGCTGATCGTCGAAGGCCCGGTCGGTTGTTATCGGCGAACGTCCCGGCCCAAATGAACCCTCCGCCTCCGCGGTTGTCTTTCCAAACCATTTGTCCGAACCGGACGTTCGTACCTGCAAACGCGGCGCGCCCCGACCCTCCTTTGCGAACAACCCCGATGGTCTCGGCTGACCACAGATGCTCGTCCGCTTCTTCTTGCTCCCCCAGGACGTTTGCCGCCCCGTTGTCCCTCGCGCCGCCTTCTCCCAACATCTCCGTTGCGCAAATTTGTTGTTTAGACTACGTAATTGTAAGAATTTTTGTGGCGCAAATTACTGACAAGCGGCTACTTTGAGCTGTCGGTGTGGCGGGCTTGACGTTGACATCCCAGCCCGTAGTAGTAGAGGCCCCGTGGGCAGCGACCAGTGCGTCATGAGTCGACGGGCTCGAGTTGCCAAACCAAACATTGCAGTCTCTTCGGTTTTTTCCCTGGATTTTCCGCAGCCAGGATCAGTAGGTGGTGATGACCAAGACACTCGTCATCGTGGAGTCGCCGGCGAAAGCCAAAACGATCAAGAAGTACCTGGGAACAGGCTTCGAGGTGTTGGCTTCGAAGGGGCATGTCAAGGATTTGCCCAAGAATCAGAACGCCGTCGACGTCGCCAAGGACTTCACCGAGAAGTACGAGGTAATCGAGGGCAAAGAGAAGATCCTCGACGAGCTCAAGGCGGCCGCGAAGAAGGCGGATACCGTGTTTCTCGCGACCGACCCTGATCGTGAAGGTGAAGCGATCGCGTTTCACATTTCCGAAGAGATCAAGGACGAAAAGCTCAAGGTGGCTCGGGTCGAGTTTCACGAGATCACCAAGCGCGGCATCGATCACGGCGTGGCGCATCCGCGCAACCTCGACACGAATCTGTACGACGCCCAAAGGGCTCGTCGCGTGCTCGATCGCATCGTCGGCTACGACGTGTCGGCGCTTGTTTGGTCGAAGCTCGCGTTCGGCCTTTCTGCAGGGCGAGTGCAGTCCGTTGCGTTACGGCTCATCACCGATCGCGAGAAGGAGATCGAGGCGTTCGTTCCGGTGGAATACTGGAACGTTGCGGTGACATTGTCCGCGCCGACCGGTGCGTCCTTCACGGCCAAGCTTGCCGGAGCAGGCGGCGAGAAGATCGAGGTGACGAACGGCGATCAAGCCGCGAATGTGCGAGCGGATCTCGAGAGCGCGCGGTTCAAGGTCGCTCGTGTCACCAAGCGCGAGCAGAAGCGAAATCCTCCCGCGCCGTACACGACTTCCAAGCTGCAACAAGATGCGACAAACCTTCTGCACTTCGGCGCCAAACGCACGATGCAGATCGCGCAAGCCTTGTACGAAGGCATCGACTTGAAGCAAGACGGCGGCCCCGTCGGTCTCATCACGTACATGCGTACGGACTCGACACGCGTCAGCGACGACGCGATCACGGAAGTTCGCACGGCCATCCAAAAGCGGTACGGGAAGAACTTCGTTCCGGACAAACCGAACGTCTACAAGTCCAAGAAAAACGCACAAGACGCGCACGAAGCGATTCGTCCGACAAACGTCAACATGCACCCCGAGTCCATCAAGAAGCACCTCAAGGACGAGCAGTACAAACTCTACAAGCTCATCTGGAATCGATTCGTTGCTTCTCAAATGACTCCTGCGGTCTACGACCGAACGACGGCGGAGATCCAAGGTTTGACCGGGCGATCCGACAAGCTGCACAAGGAGTATTTGCTCCGGGCTACAGGCCGCGTGCTCAAGGCAAGCGGGTGGCTCGAAGTGACCGAAGGGCAGCGCGAGTTTGCCGGCGATGAAGAGAGCGAAGCGCAGGCTCCCACAGCCGAAGTTGCAGAAGGAAAAACCGCGGCGGAAGACGACAGCGACGCGCTTTTGCCGGAGCTCAACGAAGGGGATCAACCGAAGCTCGGAAACGCGAGCGGTGTACTCACGGAGCAAAAGTTCACGCAGCCGCCTCCGCGTTACAACGAAGGTTCGCTCGTGCGCGAACTGGAAAAACGCGGCATCGGTCGCCCTTCGACGTACGCCGAGATCATGAGCAAGGTGCAGCAACGCGCCTACGTGGAGAAGCTCCCCGGCGGAGCCTTCAAGCCGACGATGCTCGGGCAGTTTGTCGTGGACGGGCTTGTCCGTTCAAACCTCGACTTCATGGATCCGAACTTCACCGCGCAGATGGAGGAAGAGCTCGATGAAGTCGGCACGGGCAAGATCAAGCGCGAGCAGCTTTTGAAGCGTTTTTACAAGCGTTTCCATGAGCAGCTCGAGAAGTCCAAGAAGCTCGCTTCGTGGAAGCCGCCGTCGGAGAAGACCGAGATCGAGTGTGAAGAATGCGGCGAAGGCTTCATGGTCAAGAAGTGGGGCAAGAACGGTTGGTTCTTGAGCTGCGAGCGGTATCCGAAGTGCAAAGGTACGCGCGATCTGGGCCTCGACGGAACATCCGCCGCCTCGGTGAAAGAGACCGACATTCACTGCAACGAGTGCGACAAACTCATGGTCGTCCGTAGTGGACGGTTCGGCGACTTCTTGTCGTGTACGGGTTATCCGTCGTGCAAGAACACGCGTCCCGTGCCGCTCGGTGTGTCGTGTCCGCAGTGCGGTGGCGACCTCATCGAAGTTCGTCCGCGCAAGAAAGGCGGACGCACGTTCTACGGCTGTTCGAACTTCAACGCCGAGCAGAAGTGCGAGTTCAAGCTCTGGGCCAAACCCGTGCCGATCGCGTGTCCTGTGTGTGCATCGCCGTTCCTCACGCGAGCCGGAGGCAAGACGCCGATGCTCGTGTGTGTGACGAAAGATTGTCCGCACAAACAGGAGCTCACGGAAGAGATCGAGGCGGAGCTCGCCGCGATGCCGATCGTCGCGCCGAAGGGCGGACTTGCTCCGCGGATTCCGCGCGAGGACGAAGAAGACGACGAAGATTCGAAGAGCGCGAAGAAGTCGGCGAAGGACAAACCCAAGGCCAAAGCCAAGTCCGACGACAAAGCCAAAGCCAAGGCGAAAGAGAAAGACAAACCAAGCGCCAAGAAGGTCGCGGCGAAGAAGGCTGAAGCGAAGAAAGCCCCCGAGCCGAAGCCCGTCGTGAAGTCCGAGATGAAGATCATCAAGCGCAAGCCCGGTGAAGGACGCTCGGGCTGAAGGACCTTGTTGCTCGTCCCACCTACGGTTTGTCCCATCCCCCCGATCCATTATGACAAACGCTGCACTTCCCTTCGACGTGACTGTCGTCGGCGCGGGTCTCGCGGGCTGCGAGGCTGCGTTTCAACTGGCTGAACGAGGTCTGCGCGTGCGCCTCGTGGAGATGAAGCCGCAGAAGCGCACGCCGGCGCAAACGAGCGACTTCTTCGCCGAGCTCGTCTGTTCCAACTCGTTGCGTGGTGCGGCGTTGGCGAATGCGGTCGGGCTGCTCAAGGAAGAGCTGCGTCGATGTGGGTCGCTGGTGATGCGTATGGCCGACAAGACCGCCGTGCCTGCGGGCGGCGCGTTGGCGGTGGATCGGGAGAAGTTTGGCGAGGAGATGACGCGGGCCATGCGGGAGCATCCACGGATCGTCGTGGAGAACCGCGAGGTGTTGGAGATACCGGCGGAGCGTCCGGTGATTCTGGCGACGGGGCCGCTGACGTCGGACGCGTTGGCGGCGAGCATCGCGGCGGCGGTTGGCGCGCCGCACTTGGCCTATTACGACGCGATCGCGCCGATTGTCGCAGCGGACTCGATTGACTGGACAAAGGTCTGGAAACAGTCGCGCTGGGGCAAAGGCTCGGGCGAGCGCGATCCGGCGCGCAAGATGATGGCGGAAGACGCGCAAGAGACGGGCGACGAGGCGTACGTGAACTGTCCGTTCGACGAGGCGCAATACAAGGCGTTCGTGGCGGCGCTCGTTTCGGCGGAGAAGGTGGAGGCGCGGTCGTTCGAGGATGTTCGGTACTTCGAGGGGTGTTTGCCGTGCGAGGTCATGGCGGAGCGGGGCGAGCGGACGCTCGCGTATGGTCCGATGAAACCGGTCGGTCTGGAGAATCCGCACACGGGGCGTCGACCTTATGCGGTGGTGCAATTGCGTCCCGAGGACAAGGACGCGACGGCGTACAACTTGGTCGGTTTTCAGACGCGGATGAAGTATGCGGATCAAGCGCGGGTATTTCGGATGATCCCGGGGCTCGAGCAGGCGGAGATCCTGCGGTTTGGCTCGGTGCATCGCAATACGTTCGTCGACGCGCCGAAGGTCTTGGGACCGGGAATGGAATTGCGATCGATGCCGGGGGTCTATTTGGCGGGGCAAGTGGCGGGCGTCGAAGGGTACGTGGAGAGCGCGGCGGCCGGGTTTTTGTGTGGGTTTTTATTGGCGCAGCGTTTGGCGGGAAAAAGCATTGTGCCTCCGCCGGCGACGACGGCGTTCGGCGGACTTTTGACGCATGTCAGTCGCGAGCAGCCTTCGTATCAGCCGTCGAACATTACGTGGGCGCATATCCCGCCGCTCGAGGACATCAAGCAGCGCAAATTGGTCAAGCGAGCGAAATACGAAGTGATGGCGACGCGTGCATTGGCGGATTTGGATGCCTGGTGGGCCGGCGTGAAATGACGCGGTAAAACCTATTTTACGTTTTGAAGAAGACGGTGTCCCTCAATGACGGTAACAACATCAATGCCGTGTTGATTGATTTGGTACACGATACGATAAGAGCCTTGAAGCACTTCACGGATGTTTTCCCGGCCGATTTCCGGAACGATTCAGCCTGTGCGCGGCATGGTGGCCGCCTGTTGCGCCCGCACGCGAAGTTTTTCAATCCAACGCCGAGCCGCAATGGGATTGTCTCGAGCGATGTATTTGGCAATTTCCTTGAGATCCCGGCGCGCTCGAGCGGACCACCGCAGCATCATTGAAGCGGTCCGAATTCCGCGTCGAGTTCACGTCCGAATTCATCGTCGTCCGTGACGTGACCTTCTTCGATGTCATCCAGGCCGGCAAAGACGGCGGAGACAAACTCATTTCGATAACGAAGCGCATGAAACTCGGCGGGGGTCAACACGACCATCGTTTCTTCGCCATTTTCCGTGACCACCACGGCTTGCCCGTTTTCGTGAAGACGTTTGAGAACGCCGGGAATATCGGCGGTGAAATCTGCACGAGCGACTGTTTCTCCGGGCTGGTTTGCCAACGGCGTTCGCGTGCGCATGGGAGCCGATTGTACACACTTTGCGGCGACTCGCCACCGCATTTTCCGCTCGTGCGTTCATGGATTCGTCGTTCGACGCTCGAGATTGCCTGCGCCGAATGCGGATCGAGCGTCAAAGACGCGTCCGTGTCGATGCTCTCGCGAAAGGTTCTGTCCCCAGGGTTCTTTGTAGATTCTTCCCCCGAATCTGCCGTATCATCGCGGGCATGAACTTTCGTTTCATTCATGTCCTCATTGGTTCTGCGTTTGGAGCTGCTTTTCTAGGCGCCGCTTGTACGTATCAACCGCCGACGGCGTCCACCACGGGAGGCGACGCCGGCATGGGTCTTGGAGGTGCCGGCGGAGGTTCTGCCGGCATGGGTGGAAGTCCCGGCACCGGGGGCGGTGGTATGGCGGGTATGGGTGGAACCGCCGGTGCGGGTGGTGGAACATCCGCGGATTGGTGGGCCAAGGGTTGGCAAAGGCGGGTCAAGATCTCCTTCAGGAATGCCAATGGCAAACCGCTCACGAACTTTCCGGTGATGGTTCGTCTGGATGAACTGCGTGCCGAAGGCATTTTGACCTTGTCCTCGGGAACCGATTTACGTTTTTTCGATGCCGACGGTACTGCTTTGCCGCATGAAATCGATGTCTGGAAGAAGGGGGAGCAATCGTTTGTCTGGGTGAAAGTTCCCACCATCGATGTTTCGGACAGCGATCACATTTGGCTTTATTATGGAAATTCAAAAACAATTGATGCACAGAATGCGCCGAGCGTCTGGACAAGCTTTACGGTCGTGTATCACATGTCGGACAGCACCGCTGTGAAGCCCATTGTGGATAGCTTGGGGGCGCATCCAGGTGCGTGGTCGACAGGTTCGCTGAGTACGATTGTGACCGGTCAGATCGGCGAAGCGGTTTATTTCAACCAAAATCAATTCATCAAAATTGGTTCAAGCAGTCTTGTCGCTGTCAACACCAACGAAGCGAGGACCATCGAAGCCTGGGTCAAATCGACGTACGACAAACAAGATCAGGAAATCGTGTGGCAAGAATCGCAGTGCATCGGCTGGCACTTGGGGACGACGATGGCGGGCAACTTTTGGGGCAGTTTCGTCGTGAATTCAACAATGAATTATTGCACCGCGCAGACCGATGCCAACGTCGAATCGACGTCCGCATTGGATTGGCGTTATTTGGCGCTCGTCATCGATCGTCCGAAGGGCTCGATGTCGCTCTACGTGGACGGTCAAGTCACAAAAACGACCCCGATTGATAACACCGGATACGCCGATGGAAGCGGCGATTTTACGATCGGCGCCGAATACGGCGGGGCGAAGAGCTTCCTTGGCAACATCGACGAAGTTCGCATTTCGGACCATGCCCGCGCGCCCGCTTGGATCGAAGCGCAATACCGGTCCATGCGCGATGACTTTCTGACCTTCGCTCCTTTCGAAGTTCCTTGAGCGCAACATCGCGGCAATTCCCGACACCCTCATGCGGGAATTGACAAGGCGGCCTCGAACGTGATTTTTTTCGATATTCGCTGCAGTCGTTCCCTCGTTCGCATGGAGCTGTGTCATGCAAACCCGAACCGTCTTTCCTCTGCTTTCTTTCGTCGTGGTTTTCGGTTGTTCGTCCAGTCCTCCGGCCGGCAGTGGTGGTAACGGCACCGGCGGCGAAGGCGGTATGGGCGGCGGTTCCACCTCGAGCGGTCAGGCTGGAATGGGTGGAGCCGGAGGTGCCGGGGGTGGAGTATCGAGCTCATCGAGTTCGTCGGGTTCGGCCAGTTCGAGCAGCGGTGGGCAGATGGCCGGCGGCTTCGCCGATTTCGTTTCATCGGCGATGTGGGAGACGATGTTTCCCAATCGCAATGCATTGTATACGTACGACGCCATCGCGGCGGCGGCGAATGCATTTCCGAATTTTGCCAAAGAAGGTACGACGGACGATCGAAAACGCGAAGTCGCCGCATTTTTGGCGAACATATCGCATGAAACCACGGGAGGCTGGCCCGCCGCGCCGGGGGGACCGGAATCGTGGGGATTGTATTTCACGCAGGAAGTCGGTTGCGAAATGGGCGGGTGCACGGGGTATTGCGATCCGAACAATGCCATGTATCCGTGTGCGCCCGGAAAAACCTATCACGGACGCGGACCCATTCAGCTCAGCTGGAACTACAATTATGGATTTGCCGGGGACGCGCTCGGTTTGCCGCTCTTGACCAATCCGGACCTCGTCACTTCCGACGGAGTCGTGGCGTTCAAGACGGGGGTTTGGTTTTGGACGACGCCGCAAGCACCGAAACCGTCCTGCCATGACGTGATGGCCGGAAAGTGGACTCCGTCGGGTGCGGATATGGCGGCGGGGCGAGTTCCCGGGTTTGGCATGACCATCAACATCATCAACGGCGGCTTGGAATGCAGCCAGCCGACCAATGCCAAGGTCGAAGATCGCGTCAAGTTTTATCAGCGATACGCGCAAATCTTGAACGTGGATCCCGGACCGAATTTGTATTGTGATCAAATGGCTCATTACTGAGCCGGCGTAAGCTCGTCTTCGTTCGCCCCGCGCCCCTTCGGCGTTTGTCTCTCCTGTCGGCGAAGTGCTCGCCATTCGTCCTTTCCGGCATCAAGAAAGTATCAAGATTTGGTTTGCGGCGTTCCGGCGCGTTTACTGCACGCTAAAGTGCGCGCCGTCATGGACGCCGAACAAGCCAAGCCACCAGAACAAAGCGCACACGATATGCACCAGCCATCCCGATTGCCCCTGCTGCTCGGGGCATTGGGCGTCGTTTTTGGCGATATTGGAACAAGCCCGCTGTACGCCATCAAGGAGTGTTTCAGCCCGGAAAGCACGCATCACGTCGATCCCACGCCGGCCAATATTCTCGGTATTCTTTCGCTTGTGTTTTGGTCGTTGATGTTGGTCGTCACGGTGAAATACCTGACGTTCATTCTCAAGGCCGACAATCAAGGAGCCGGAGGAATTCTGGCGCTCTTGGCGCTCGTACCCCCGCGAAAAAACGATGGAGTTGCGGTCGCCGGGCCGCTCGTGCTGCTCGTTCTGTTCGGAGCGGCGCTTCTTTATGGTGACGGAGTGATTACGCCGGCAATTTCGGTTTTATCGGCCGTCGAGGGGCTCGAAGTGGCGACGGCCGCATTGAAACCGGTGGTCGTGCCCTTGACGGTGATCGTCCTGTTGGCGCTCTTTTTTGTGCAAAGTCGAGGTACCGAGGGCATTGGAAATGTATTCGGCCCGGTGACGCTCGTGTGGTTTTTTACCATAGCGGCCTTGGGATTGCATTGGATCATTCAGCGTCCGAGCGTTCTCGTGGCCGTCAATCCGCAGTACGCCGTGTCGTTTTTCTTGGAACATCGATCGCACGGATTTTTGCTGCTCGGTGCCGTCGTTTTATGCATTACGGGCGGAGAAGCTTTGTATGCGGATATGGGCCACTTTGGCCGAGGTCCCATTCGGACGGTATGGTATGCGGTGGTGCTCCCGGCCCTTTTGCTGAATTATTTCGGCCAAGGCGCTTGTTTGCTCGAAAATCCCGCAGCTGCGACAAACCCATTTTACGCGCTGGTCCCTTCCTGGGCGCTTTATCCCACGGTGGCGATCGCTACGGCCGCGACGATCGTCGCTTCCCAGGCGCTCATTTCGGGCGCATTTTCCTTGACGCAGCAAGCGGTGCAGCTCGGGTATTTTCCGCGTGTCACGATCGTGCACACGTCGAAAGAAACCGAAGGACAGATTTACATTCCGGAAATCAATCGCGCTTTGGCCGTCGCGTGCGTATGGTTGGTTCTGACGTTCAAGACGTCCGGTTCGCTTGCCGCGGCGTATGGTATTGCCGTGACGGGGACGATGGGCATTACGACGATCGTGTATTTCGTCGTCGTCACGCAACGCTGGAAGTGGCCGTTGTGGAAAGCGCTGCCACCGGTCTTGTTGTTCCTGGCCATTGATTTGGCGTTTTTCGGGGCGAACGCGGCGAAGTTTTTCCACGGCGGGTGGTTTCCCATGGCGATGGGCGCGTTCATTTTCACCATCATGACGACGTGGAAAACCGGGCGAAAGCTGCTCGGGGAAAACTTCAAATCGGGCCTGTTGCCCCTCGATGCATTTCTCGTTGATGTCGAAGGTCGCAAGCCTCAGCGCGTGCAGGGAACGGCCGTCTTCATGGCCTCGAATCCTTATGGAACGCCGCCGGTTCTTTTGCACCATTTCAAGCACAACAAAGTCCTGCACGACCAGGTCATTTTGCTCTCGGTCCTGAACGAACGCGTTCCCGAAGTACCGGCGGGCGATCGCGTGACGGTGGAACCGTTGGGACAAGGGTTTTTCCGGGTACAAGCTCGTTATGGATTCATGCAAACGCCGAACGTGCCGCGCGTGCTCGAAGCTTGCAAAGAGCATGGACTCGCGGTGGATTTGAACGACACGAGTTATTACTTGGGTCGGGAGACGCTTTTGACGAGCGGCGCGGCGCCGATGATGAAATGGCGCAAAACGCTGTTTTCGTTTATCTCGCGGAATGCGCGTCCCGCGACCACGTACTTTGGTTTGCCCCCGGGGCGTGTCGTCGAACTCGGTATGCAGATCGATCTTTGATGCCGTAGGGAAGGGGCGTGATGGTTCGCGCCCCTGCGGTCAGGCTTGATGCCGTCTTGATACGTCCGGACAAATCCCGGATGACTTCCTGATGCGATTCGCGGTATGGTCTGGCCATGCGTTTCTTCGGCGTTGCGCTCTCCATCGCTTTTTCCAGCGCGGTTTTGTCGGTGCCCTTCGTTGCGTCGGCCGATGACGACAAACCGCCATTGCCGCCCGTGACATTCGGGGGGTATGTCGAAGCGTTTTACCAATGGAACTTCAATCGTCCGGCCAATGGTGTCACGAATTTTCGCGGCTTCGACAATCGGCACAATAGTTTTACCTTGTCCAACGTCGCCCTGGATGCGTCTTGGGATGTGCATGACGTCGTCGGGAAACTCACGCTGCAAATAGGTCACACACCGAGCACCTATTATGCCGCCGAACCGGCGGTTGCCGGGACGAACGGGGCCAATGTTTCGGGCGCGGAGCTTTGGAAATACGTGCAGCAGGGGTATGTCGGATATCGTTTTGGTGTGGGCCGAGGACTGTTATTTCAGATGGGGCTTTTTCTTTCGCCGATTGGGCCGGAATCGATGGCTGTGCGCGACAATTGGAATTTTTCGCGGTCGAACCTCTTTTTCGGGTTGCCGTTTTACCATACGGGCGCTCGAGTGACGTATCCGATTACGAGCGAATGGGCCGTGACGCTGGCTTGTTACAATGGTTGGAACAGCGTCGTCGACAACAATGATGAAAAGTCGGTTTCCGGGCAAGTCACCTACACGCGTCCGGACAAACTGACCTTGTCGATGTTGTATTTCGGCGGCGTCGAGCGGCCTCGGGGGGCGCCCGAGGGGCGGGCGTGGCGTCATTCGTTCGATCTCCACGCGACCTGGCAGGCTCGGGATTGGCTCTCGTTCATCGGCCACTTCAATGGTGGTGCAGAGCCAAACCATTTTGGAAACAGTGCGTGGGCGGCGGGAGCCGTTTATGCCCGCATGCGCTTGCATTCGAAGGTTTACGCGGCATTGCGGGCGGATGCGTTTCGCGAACGTGCGGCGTCCAGCCCCGAAGGCTCGGCGTCGGCGATCTTTTGGCCGGCGTCATGGGTTGCTTCGGGGACCGCGACCGTGGATTTTCGCCCTCATGAACAGATCTCGTTACGTCTCGAAGGCCGGCACGACGAAGCGGCGGCAAATATGTTTTTTACGACGAATACACTCGTGCCGAATCGTTCTTTTCAAAACACCGTTACGTTGGGGGCCACGGCCTGGTTTTGATACCCCCGAGCCGGCGTCGAGCGTCGGGCGCGGCGTGACCTTCGCCTGGTCGTTGGAGTGCGCATGCGCCGAGATCCAGACGGATTGGCAAGCTCGCGCGCATGGGAGAAATATTCGATTCCGTTCGTTTTTCCTTCCCAAGCGCAAGTGGAATCGGCGACGATGCCTTGTTTGAACTAAAGGAGTCAGCCATGCGAAGTCTTTTGGGCCGCAGCCATGTTCTTGGCTTGTTTGTCCTCACGATCGGAAGTTTTGCCGCCGGATGTGGCAGTGAGCCTCCGTCATCGAGCGGCAGCAATTCCACTTCCAGCAGTTCGGGAAGTTCGTCCGGGAAAGGCGGCGAAGGCGGCGTGGCGGGTCAAGGCGGCGCGTCGGGCGGGGCCGGAGGTTTGGCTGGACAAGGCGGCGCGGGGGGTGGTCAAGGTGGTGCCGGGGGAGGACAAACCGGCGGCGCAGGTGGCCAAGGTGGCAGCGGCGCGGTGTGTAATCCGGGCGAAACGATGCCCTGTTACACCGGTGCTCCGAACACCAACGGCATCGGCGAATGCAAGGGTGGTGTTTTCGAGTGTGTCAATGGGCAATGGGCCACGACATGCAAGGGCGAAGTGCTTCCGAGCGGCGTCGCTGATGTTTGCGATGGCAAGGACGAGGATTGCAACGGCCAGATCGACGATGGATTCGGTCCGGTGACGTGCGGGTTGGGCGTCTGTCAGGTCACGGTGAATTCGTGTGCCAACGGAGTTCCGCAAACGTGTACGCCCGGGGCGCCTGCGGCTCCGAAGTGCAATGGTTTTGATGAAGATTGCGACGGGCAGATCGACGAAGCGGACGAAGGCTGCAGCTGTACCGAAGGCGCGACGCAGCCTTGTTATTCGGGCGCGGCGGGGACCGACGGCGTCGGCGTATGCAAAAAAGGCGTTCAAACGTGCGTGGGCGGCAGCTGGGGGAGCTGCACGGGCGAAGTGCTTCCGTCGATGGAATCCTGCAATGGTCTCGATGACGATTGCAATGGGGCGAAGGACGATGCTCTGGGACAAACCAGTTGCGGTACGGGGCAATGCGCAAAGACTGTCGACAATTGCGTCAATGGTTTTCCGCAAACATGTGTACCGGGCACACCGAAGCTCGAAGTCTGCAACAACGTGGACGATAACTGCAACGGCTCCGTCGACGATGGTCTCGGCACCATTTCGTGCGGCGTCGGCGCGTGTCGCGTGACGGCGCAAGCGTGCGTGAATGGTATGGCCGGAACGTGCACACCAGGCACACCGACGGCCGAGATATGCGATGATAAGGACAACGATTGCGACGGTATGGTCGACGACGGCAATCCCGGCGGCGGCGGATCTTGTATGACGCCATTGCCCGGGCTTTGCGCTACCGGGGTTCAGACCTGCTCGTTCGGGACACTCGTTTGTACCGCCACGGTGCAGCCCGTTCCGGAAGTCTGCAATGGTCTCGATGACAACTGCAATGGCGTTGCCGATGATGGCAATCCCGGAAGTGGTCAATCGTGTACGACGGGAGTTCCCGGGGCGTGCGCCATGGGGACGACGAATTGCTCCAATGGAATGATCGCTTGTACGCAGACGGTTTTCCCGTCCGCGGAAGCGTGCGACGGCGTCGATAACAACTGCAATGGTCAGGTCGACGAAAACAATGCCGGCGGCGGCGGGATGTGTACGGTCGCCGGGCAGCAGGGGCTTTGTGCGCAGGGCGCGTTTTCATGCACGGGCGGCACGCTCGTATGTGCGCAAACGGTGCAACCGACGACCGAGTCTTGCGATAACAAGGATAACGATTGCGACGGCATGATCGACGACGGCAATCCCGGCGGAGGTGCGATGTGCACCGCGGCGGGACAATTGGGCGAATGCAGCAAAGGCTCGACGACGTGCAGCGCGGGAAGCATTTCGTGTACGCCGGGGATGCCCGTTACTGAAACATGCGATAGCAAGGACAACGATTGCGACGGCATGGTGGACGACGGCAATCCGGGCGGAGGCATGGCGTGCTCGACGGGTTTGCCGGGCATTTGTTCGGCCGGTACGACCGCCTGCAGCAACGGCGCCCTCAAGTGCAATTCCAATCAGCAGCCGCAAGCGGAAACTTGCAATGGTCTCGACGATAACTGCAATGGTACGTCGGACGAGAACAATCCCGGCGGGGGCCAAGTGTGCACGGCCAACGGGCAACAAGGTCAATGCCGAAATGGTACGACGGTTTGTTCGGGTGGAATGCTCAATTGTACGCCTGGGACGCCGACCACGGAGATCTGCGACGGTATCGATAACAACTGCAATGGAACGACCGACGAGGGCAATCCCGGCGGCGGCGGGTTGTGTTTTGCCAATGCCATGGGTGAATGTCGCAATGGTACGTTGTCGTGTACCGGCGGAGCGCTCACGTGTATTGCGGGCACGCCCGGCACCGAGATTTGCGACGGCAAGGACAACGATTGCGACGGCCTGATCGACGAAAACAATCCCGGCGGCGGCGGCGCGTGCACGACGGGTATTCCGGGCAAATGCAGCGCGGGTACGGTCACGTGCGTCAATTCGGCGCTCACGTGCGTGCAGAACCAACAAGCTTCGCAATACGAGACGTGCGGCAACGCCATCGACGACAACTGCAATGGTCAAACCGACGAAAATGCCGATTACGACGGAGATGGTTATGGCATTTGCGACAACGATTGCTGCGACAACCCGACGCAATGCAATCAGCCTGCGACGGTGAATCCGGGCGCCTTCGAAGTGCTCAACAACAGCATCAACGACGATTGCGATGCGACAACGAGCGATACGGTTGCGCCGGCTCAATGCGGGCCCGGGCCGCTCATCACGCCCACGTCGGCGATGAATCTCGTCAATGCCATGGACATCTGTCAAACCGCTTTGGCAAGTCCACCGACCAACGCCCAAAAGAAATGGGGCGTTCTCTCCGCGGTCATTACGTCGGCCAATGGTGTCGCTCCGGCGCCCACGGATTTGCAACGCGGTGTTCTCGCGAATTTCGGTCCCAATGTGTTGCCGCGCAAAGGCACGACGATGGCCGCGCTCTCTTCCGGCACCGCGCGTGATGCGACCGACGCGGGCTTCTTTGCGCCGCAACCGCAAGGATATTATGGAGGTGGTCTCGGTACGCCTCCCGCGGCGTATCTCGCGGCTCATGGCGGTACGCTGCAAACCGCACCGGGGTGCACCACGGCCAGCGATGCCAATGACTCGGCGAACCTCAAGGTGCAAATGCGCGTGCCGACAAACGCGCAATCGTTCACGTACAAATTCAAGTTCTACTCGACGGAATACCCCGAGTGGCTCTGCACGCTCTACAATGACTTCTACCTCGCCTTGCTGACCTCGAACGTGGCGGGCATTCCGGCGGACAAGAACATTTCGTTCGATTCGATGAACAACCCGGTCAGCGTCAACAACGCCTTCTTCGATGTGTGCAGCGGTTGTTCTGCTGGGACAAACGAATTGATCGGCACGGGCGTCGGCGGTACGGGCAGCACATTGACCGACGGCGGCGGCACCACGTGGCTCACGACGACGTCGCCCATTACGCCGGGCGAAACCATGACGATTGAATTCATGATTTGGGACACGGGCGACCAGGTCTGGGATTCCACGGTTTTGCTCGACGCATTCGAATGGTCGACCGCCAGCACCATCGTCGGCACATCGCAATGATGTAAAAGCGCCGGTCACGTTCGAGGCCCCGTTTCCTCGAACGTGGCGGTCGCTTCGACAAACGCCCGCCCGCACATTTCCAACCAAGCGATCATAACCGCTTCGCTAAATCGCCGTCGGCCCCTCGACGCCGGCGCATGTCGGCGCCACGAGCTGTTCGGACATGCTCGGAGGAGTGGTTATGGCTGAAAAAGAAAAAGGCACGATGACGGTCGGCGAGGCGGGGCATCTTGGAGGGAAAAAGGTGCAAGAGGAGCGAGATATGCGCGACCGCAAAGAAATCCGCGGCCAAGCCTATGACAAACCGGGACCTCCCGAAGGAACGGCCTTTGGCATTGGCGCCATTACCCAGGCGCTCTCCGGGATGGAGTTTCCCGTGACGAAAAAGGATTTGCTCGACCGGGCGGGTAATCAAGAGATTGAATACCGCAAAGGTCAACCGGTGAAATTGCGCCAAATCATCGAAGACCTCGAAGACGAGGAGTTCCCGTCGATGTCGAACGTGATTCACTCCGTCAGCGGCGCATTGAAAGAAGAAGGCCTGAGCGAAAAAGCGGCGTGACGCAGATGAATATGCCGCATGAGCGATAACGACGCCGGGGGTCGACCCCGAGCAAAAGCGGCCTTGTGTATGCGCCGCCGGGGGTCGACCCCGAGCAAAAGCGGCCTTGTGTATGCGCCGCCGGGCATCGACCCCGAGCAAAAACGACCAGGCATAGGCAACGCCGGGCATCGACCTCGAGCAAAAACGACCAGGCATAGGCAACGCCGGGCATCGACCCCGAGCAAAAGCGACCCGGTATATGCGCCGTCGGGGGTGGACCCCGAGTAAAAGCGACCCGGTATATGCGCCGCCGGGGGTCGACCCCGAGCGCTTGGGACGCTCCATTGGAATTGCCGAGGGTCGAGCGTCGGAAACGGCGATGAAATACGCTGCGCCGTCTTGATATCTTCTTGATACGCCCCGTCGGGACCTTGACGACCTCTTGACATTCTTCGCGTTATTGTCCGGATAGGTCGTAGCCATGGGCATTGCTCGAATCTCATGCGAGCGCCCCAGTCGAAACGTTTGGCGCGACCAACGGGTACCGCCGTATGAATCCCTATCGAGAATCCGTGGAAACCGCAACAAGCGTCGATGATTCACCCGAACGCAATGATGAACGCCCGCTCATGTTTGTGTGGATGTGCATCGGCTGCGTTTTGATAGGGTCGGACGTCTGGCAGTCAGACGAACCGTGGGGCGTCGCGTTTTCCCTGGGTATGCTTGTGCTGCTGATGCTTGCTCACAGCGTATGGCGCTACGCCAAACCCTGTGGATGAATCCAATCACCGGAGGAAAGAGGTTGGGCATGGATATCGCAATGCTGATGTTGCTCGGCTGTTTCTTTGGATTGTCGTTCGGGTTCGTACGACTCTGCGAGAAAGTGTGACGTTATGACAACGATGACGTATGTCGGCGGCATTCTATCGGTGCTGCTGTTCGGGTATTTGTTTTTTGCTTTGCTCGCGCCGGAGAAACTTTCATGACGGCCCTCCAAATCCTGCAAAGTGCCTTCATTTGGGCGCTTATATGGATCCCCGCGCGTCTGCTGGGCGGGTACATGGCGCGCGTGTACGAAGGTAACCTGAACATTCCGGTCCTCGGGGCTTTGGAGCGTTGGCTGTATCGACTTTCCCGAGTTCGTCCGGACGAGGATATGCCGTTTTCGACGTATGCGGGGGCGGTTCTACTGTCGAACGTATTCGGAGCGATCGCGGTGTATGTCATTATGCGGATCCAGGGTAGCTTGCCCTTGAATCCAGCGGGGTTCGGGGCGGTTTCGCCGCATGTCGCGCTGAACACGGCCGTGAGTTTCGCGACGAATACGAATTGGCAAGCGTACGGCGGGGAGACGACGTTATCGCAATTGACGCAGATGCTCGGTTTGGCGGTGCAGAACTTTTTGTCGGCGGCGACGGGCATGGCGGTGCTCGTGGCCTTGATTCGTGGATTTACTCGACGAAATGCCGCGGGTATCGGCAACTTTTGGGTCGACCTGACTCGCAGCATTCTTTATGTGCTCTTGCCCTTGTCGATGATCTTGTCCGTGATGCTCGTTTCGCGGGGCGTCGTGCAAACGTTTACCGCGGCGGAATCTGCACTTTTGATCGACCCGATCACGACGGACACGGGCGTCGTGGTAGATCGACAAACCATTGCGTTGGGTCCGGTGGCGTCGCAAGTGGCGATCAAGCAGCTTGGGACGAACGGAGGTGGTTATTTTAATGTAAACTCGGCCCATCCTTTTGAAAATCCGGATGCTTGGTCGAACCTGTTGGAGGTTATTTCGATTCTTCTCATTCCCGTGGCGCTGTGTTTTACCTTTGGCGCGATGGTCAAAGACAAACGGCAGGGTTGGGTCCTTCTTGCGGCAATGACGTTCCTTTTCGTTCCTTTGCTTTGGCTCACGGTTTGGGCGGAGCAACGCGGCAATCCGGAATTGGCGCGTCTGGGCGTCGATATGGCGAACTCGGCGCTGCAATCGGGCGGAAACATGGAGGGCAAAGAAGTTCGCTTCGGTATTTTCGACAGCGCGTTTTGGGCCGTCTCGACCACGGCCGCATCGAATGGTTCGGTCAATGCAATGCACGACAGCTTCACGCCGCTCGGCGGATTGGCTCCGATGTGGCTCATGCAATTGGGTGAAGTGATCTTCGGCGGCGTGGGGTCGGGGTTGTACGGGATGTTGATGTACGCCATTGTCGCTGTTTTCATTGCGGGATTGATGGTCGGCAGGACTCCGGAATATCTTGGCAAGAAGATCGAAGCGCGTGAAATGAAGATGGCTTCGCTGGTGATCCTTTTGCCTTCGGCGACGGTATTGCTTGGAACGGCGCTTGCGTGTGTTTTACCTGCTGGAACGGAAGCGTTGGGAAATCCGGGCGCGCATGGTTTCAGTGAAATATTGTATGCGTTTTCTTCGGGGGCCAACAACAACGGTTCGGCGTTCGGCGGGTTGACCGTCAATGGTCCTTTTTATGCTTCGGCGATGACCCTGAGCATGCTCATCGGGCGATATTGGGTCATGATTCCCGTGCTGGCCATTGCGGGATCTTTGGCGCGAAAACGAGCCGTTCCGCCTTCGGTCGGGACGTTGCCGACGCATACGCCTATTTTTTTCGGATTGCTCGTCGCCACCGTCGTTCTCATCGGCGCGTTGACGTTCATGCCGGCGCTGGCTTTGGGGCCGCTCGTGGAACACCTCCTGATGAGCGCTCGATAGGAGAAACAACATGCATCGAGATATTCGACCTCGGCCCTTGTTCGAGGCGGCGATTGTGCGCCGGGCGGTACGGGACGCGTGGGTCAAACTGGACCCGCGCAAGATGATCAAGAACCCCGTGATGTTTGTCGTGGAAATCGGCAGCGTGTTCACGAGCGTGCTTTTTGTGCACGGGCTCGTGACGAAGACGTGGGATTCATCGCCGACGTTCATCGGGGCGATCGCGCTTTGGTTATGGTTTACCGTTTTGTTTGCGAATTTTGCCGAAGCCATGGCGGAAGGTCGCGGCAAAGCGCAAGCGGATGCATTACGAAGAGCGCGTCGCGACGTCGAGGCGATTCGGCTCTCGGCGCCGTCATGGGACAGCGAGCAAGAGCGGATATTTTCGTCGAAATTGCGAAAAGGCGATATCGTCGCGGTGCAGGCCGGCGCATTGATTCCGGGCGATGGCGAAGTCATTGAAGGCGTGGCGTCGGTGGACGAAAGTGCCATTACCGGAGAAAGTGCGCCGGTGATTCGCGAGAGCGGAGGCGATCGCAGCGCGGTCACGGGCGGCACGCGGGTCTTGTCGGATCGGCTCATGGTGCGCATTACGGAGAATCCCGGCCAAACGTTTTTGGATCGCATGATTGCGATGGTCGAAGGGGCCAAGCGAGCCAAGACGCCGAATGAAATTGCGCTCGATATTTTGCTCGCCGCGTTGACGTTGATATTTTTGCCGGCCACGGCGACGATTTTGCCATTTTCGATGTACGCGGTGCAGAGCTCGGGACACGGTCGACCCGTGCCTTTGGCGGTGTTGACGGCGTTGTTGATTTGCCTGATTCCGACGACGATCGGCGGTCTTTTGTCGGCGATCGGCATTGCGGGCATGGATCGGATGGTTCAAGCCAACGTATTGGCGACATCGGGGCGCGCCGTCGAAGCCGCGGGGGATGTCGACGTTTTGCTGTTGGACAAGACGGGGACGATTACGCTGGGCAATCGACAAGCGACGGAATTTTTGCCGGTTCCGGGCGTCAAACCCGAGCAATTGGCGGAAGCGGCGTATTTGTCATCGCTCGCGGACGAGACGCCCGAGGGGCGGAGCATATTGAGTTTGGCGCTGCAGCAGTATCCATCGTTGGCGTTGGTCGAGCAGCCGGAGCCGGTGATGTTCGTGCCTTTCAGTGCCCAGACAAGGATGAGCGGTGTGGATCTCGCGGGGCGCTGCATTCGCAAGGGTGCGATGGATACGATGGTGAAGTCGGTCCAAAATGCCGGCGGCGTCGTGGCGGATGTCGTGCGATTTTTGGTGGAAGACGTGGCCAAACAAGGGGCAACGCCGCTCGTCGTCGCGGATGGGCATCGAATTGTCGGCGTGATTCGGCTCAAAGACATCGTCAAAGAAGGGATACGCGAAAGATTCGCGGAAATGCGGCGTATCGGTATTCGGACGGTCATGATTACGGGCGACAATCCGCTCACGGCGGCCGCGATTGCGGCGGAAGCGGGTGTGGATGATTTTCTGGCCGAGGCCACGCCCGAGCAGAAATTGGAAAAAATTCGCGCTTATCAACAGGCGGGCCATTTGGTGGCGATGACCGGTGATGGCACGAATGACGCGCCTGCGTTGGCTCAAGCCGACGTCGCGGTGGCCATGAATTCAGGCACCCAAGCCGCAAAAGAAGCGGGCAATATGGTGGATTTGGATTCGAATCCGACGAAATTGCTGACGATCGTCGAAATTGGTAAACAAATGCTGATGACGCGCGGAGCTTTGACCACGTTCAGCATCGCCAACGATATCTCCAAGTATTTCGTCATCATCCCCGCGGCGTTTGTATCGACATACCCGGTGCTCGGAGCCTTGAATGTGCTTCACTTTCATTCGCCCGCATCGGCGATTCTTTCGGCCGTCATCTTCAATGCGTTGATCATCGTCGCGCTCATTCCCATTGCTTTGCGCGGAGTGACTTACAAACCGGGCCATGCGTCGGACCTGTTGCGCCGCAATTTGCTGGTGTATGGCGTGGGCGGCGTGCTCCTTCCATTTCCTTGCATCAAAGGCATCGATATGGTGCTCGGAATCGTCGGATTCAGCTGAGGAAATATGAAAATGCAAGCGTATCGCGCCATCATGATGTTGCTGTGGTTTTCGCTCTTGACGGGGATCGTGTATCCAGCGTGCATTACGCTTGCCGCGTATACGTTTTTCCCGTCCCGAGCCTCCGGAAGCATGATGGTTCAAGACAAACGCGTCGTCGGGTCCGAGCTCATCGGGCAAGCGTTCGATGATCCGGCGTATTTTTGGGGGCGACTGTCCGCCACGCCGGAGGTGCCGTTTCACGCGGGGGCGTCGGCAGGGTCGAATTGGGGACCGACGAATCCGGCGCTGATCGCGGCCGTGCAAAAACGAATCAATGCGTTGCAATCGGCGGATCCCGGCAATACGGCGTTGGTCCCGATTGACTTGGCGACCTCTTCGGCCAGTGGACTCGACCCGCATATTTCGCCCGCGGCGGCGTATTATCAGGTCGGACGTATTGCTCGCGCGCGGAGAATCGATCCGGCACGGGTTCGCGCGCTCGTGGATGCGCATATCGAGCCCGGTTCGTGGGGATTTCCAAGCAATCCTAAAATTCACGTCCTGCGCTTGAATTTGGCGCTCGATGCGACTACGAGAAACGAATCATCACGATGAACGCCTCATCCACCGGCGAAGAAGAAAGGCCCGAACCGGACGTTTTGCTCCAGCGCATCAAGACGAGCGAAGAGCACGACAAACGCGCGCGTCTGCGGATTTTCTTTGGATTCGCTCCCGGCGTTGGAAAAACCTTCCGCATGTTGCAAGTGGCGCGCGACATGGCCCTCGAGCAAAACCAGGATGTGCTCGTGGGGATTGTCGAGACGCACGGGCGTAGCGAGACGGAGGCGTTGCTGGAGGGGCTCGATGTACTGCCGCGTCGTAAAGTGGAATATCGCGGTCGGGCGTTCGAGGAATTCGATTTGGACGCCGCGTTGGCGCGAAAACCGCGAGTGATCATCGTCGACGAACTTGCCCATTCGAACTTACCCGGAGCGAGACACAAGAAGCGTTGGCAGGATGTACTGGAATTGCTGGACGCGGGAATCGATGTGTTTTCCACGGTAAACGTGCAGCATATCGAGAGTTTGAACGATATCATTACGCAGATTACGCGGATACATGTTCGCGAAACGGTCCCCGATTCGATGCTGGATCGAGCGAACGAGCTGGAATTGGTGGATATCTCCCCGGAAGAATTGCTCAATCGATTGTCCGATGGGAAAGTGTATTTGCCGGAGTCGGCGCAGCGGGCGGCGGCGCATTTCTTTCGACGCGGAAATCTGTTGGCTTTGCGCGAATTAGCATTACGACGAACGGCGCAGCGGGTCGACGATGATGTGCGTGAATATCGCGCGCAGCACGGCGTCGTTCGAGCGTGGCCGGCGAGTGAGCGCATTCTGGTATGCGTGGGGCCGGCGCCAAGCTCCGGGCGATTGATTCGCGCCACGCGCCGCATGGCCGCGGGATTGCGTGCGGAATGGATTGCCGCGTATGTCGAAACTGCGGTGGCCGATTCCGATCGAGAGCGTCTCGAAGCGCATTTGCAGCTCGCCGAATCGCTCGGCGGCAGTGTGGCTCGGTTGACCGGCGCGGGTATCGCCGATGCGGTTCTTCGTTATGCCCGCGAACACAATGTGACTCGTATTCTCGTGGGAAAACCGACGCATTCGCGATTGCGTGATCGCCTTCGAGGATCGCTGGTGGATGAAATCGTTCGCGGCAGCGGTGATGTGGACGTGCACGTCATCAGCGGCAATCCCACGGCGGATGATGAGCCGGAAAAACCTTTGGCCAAAACGCCGTCTCCCAAGTGGAAGTTGTATCTTTTTTCCAGTATCGTCGTGGCCGTCACGACGGGCATCGCCGGGACGGCTCGGGCTGTTTATCCCATTCCCGACTCCGAGGTGTTGTATTTTGTGGCGATCATGGTCGCGGCCGTGAATTGGGGGCGCGGCCCGGCCATTTGGGCGGCATTTTTATCCGTATTGGCGTACGACTTCTTTTTCGTTTTGCCATTTCACACATTGAACGTCTCCGATGCGCGGTATTTTCTCACGTTTGCCATGATGTTCGGCGTCGGGCTCTTCATCAGCGAATTGACCGCACGTATTCGAGCGCAGGAGCGTGATGCTCGGCATCGTGAAAAACGAACTGCGACGTTGTATGCGCTGAGCCGCAATTTGGCCGCCGCCGATGACGAACATCAAATCGCCGAAATCATCGCGCGACAAGCCGCGGACGCGTTCGTTGCTCCGGCGATGGTCTTGCGGATGAATCATCAGGGCGAAGTGTTCACGTTGGCGGCCGAACCCGATTCCCTCGTGCTCGATTCGAAGGAGCTCGACGTGGTGCGGTGGACGTTCGAGCATGGTCGAGCGGCGGGGTTTGGCACGGATACGCTTCACGGCGCCCGTGTTTTGTGCGCGCCGCTCGATGTGGGCGCTTCGGTGATGGGCGTGTTGGCGCTGGTTCCGCCATTGCCGTTGGGATCCGAGCAGCGAGCATTCTTGGATGCTTGTTGTCGACAATCGGCGCTCGCGTTCGAACGGCTGCGTTTGGCCACCGAAGCGCGAAATGCCGCATTGCGAGCGAAAACCGAAGAAGCTCGAAGCGCGCTGTTATCCGCCGTTTCGCATGATTTACGAACGCCGCTGGGATCCATTACCGGCGCTGCGACTGCTTTACGCGATGATCCGGGATTGACGACGCAAACCCGCACGGAGCTTGTCGAAAGTATTTGCGACGAAACGGAGCGTCTGGAAAAACTCGTCACGAATTTGTTGGATATGACGCGCCTCGAAGCCGGCCCGGTGCTGCTCAAACGCGATTGGATTCCGCTCGAAGAAATGATCGGCTCGGCGCTGACGAGGCTCGAACGGCAGCTTGGTGAACGGGCGATTCAAATTGATTTGCCCGACGGATTGCCGCTTCTTTCGGTGGACCCGGTGTTGTTCGAGCAAGTGCTGGTGAATATATTGGAAAATGCGGCACGTTATACGCCATCGGGGTCGCCGATCGATATTGTCGCCGGTTTGCGGGAGAACGCGGTCGTCATTGAAATCCGCGACTGCGGGCCGGGGTTTGCGGCGGGCACGGAAGAACGGGTCTTCGAGAAGTTTTTCCGGGGCGATCATGCCGGGACAGCCGGCGCCGGCCTTGGTTTGCCGATTTGTCGGGCTATCGTCGAAGCGCATGGAGGCACCATACGTGCGGAAAATCGAAAACACGACGGGGGTGTCGTGCGGATCGTGTTGCCTATGGCAGAGCAGGCTCCTGTTGTACCTTCGGGTCGCGATCCTGGGGAGGAAATAACAAAATGACCGAACCGCGAACGCTCGTATTGGTTGTGGAAGACGAACCGCAGATGCGGCGATTCATTCGGGCGACGTTGGCGTCGCATGGTTATCGGCACCTCGAAGCGAATACCGCATCCGAGGCGTTGATGATGGCGACGACGCATAACCCGGAGCTCATTTTGCTGGACCTGGGTCTGCCGGATGGAGACGGAATCGACATCACGCGAAGAATTCGAGAATGGTCGCGCACGCCGATCATCGTGATCTCGGCGCGGGGCAAGGAAGACGATAAAGTCACGGCGCTCGATGCGGGGGCGGACGATTATTTGACAAAACCGTTCGGGGTGAATGAATTGCTCGCGCGTATGCGCGTGGCTCTGCGTCATGCGCAAACGGCCACATCGGCTCGAGCGACGCAAGTTCTGGAGTTTGGCGAGTTGAAAATCGATTTGACGCGGCGGGAAGTCACTAAGGCGGCGAACTTGATTCACCTGACGCCCATTGAATACAAACTCCTGGTTTACTTGGCGCAACATGCGGGCAAGGTGCTCACGCATCAGCAGATTCTGAAAGAAGTGTGGGGACCCGTGTATGCGAATCAGGCGCATTACGTGCGGGTGCACATGGCCGAATTGAGGAAAAAAGTGGAGGAGAATCCGGCGCGGCCGAAATGGCTGGTGACGGAGCCGGGCGTGGGATATCGATTGCGGGATCGAATGGGGGAGGGGTGAGTCCGGGTCACACCTCAATCGGCGTATCGCTACGCGAGCCCCATTCGGTCCACGAACCGTCGTAGACCGGCGCCGCAGGCAATCCCGCCAGCTGCATTCCCAGCGTCAAAATGCACGCCGTCACGCCCGTTCCGCAGCTCGTCACGATGGGTTGACGCCCGTCAATGCCCGCTTTCGCAAAACGTTCGCGTAATGCTTCGACCGGGAGAAACGTTCCGTCGGACGAAAGCAATTCGGTGTACGGCAAACTGACGGACGCCGGAATATGACCCGAACGCACGCCTGCGCGCAATTCAGGTTGCGTTCCGAAAAACCGCCCGGCACTTCGAGCATCCAGCACGATTTCTTTTTTCGTTTCGAGGTTCGCCAACATGTCGCCCACGCCTCGTACTCGCTGCGCACGAAATGCCGCGACAAACGACGACGGGTTTGGCGGAGTCGATTCACCGGATTCGAGCGCTCGACGCTCATTGCGCCATTTCGGTAGACCGCCGTCGAGCACCGCGACGGCGTCATGCCCGAAGAGCCCCATGAGCCACCACCCGCGAGCGCACGAGGCGATTCCCTTTTGGTCATAAAATACGACGCGAGACGAATTCGTCACGCCGAATTGCCGCATCCATTTTTCGAAACGCCCCACCGAGGGAATCATGTGCGGGAGGGATGTATCCGGATCGGCTACTTCATCGATATCGAAAAAGAGCGCGCCGGGGATGTGCGCGGTCAAAAATTCCGTCCGTCCATCACGCCCTTCATTGGGCAAATACTTCGTGGCGTCAAAAACAATCAAATCCGGCTTGCCCAACTCTGCGGCGAGCCATTCCGTGCTGACGATCGGGTTCATGCGTGTTTCCTGGAGGGGCCAGAGTTCCCGCACTCATCCCACAACCCTGGTCCTTTGGCAAGGCGCTTCTACCGCCGAACCCCTTTGGGTTGGCCACGTAGTGGACAAACCAATACCTGGGTCAAGGGCCTGGGCCCTTGCGCGGGTCCCGGGGTGCGGAGCCCCGGGTGGGTCCGGGCGAAGCCCGGCGACAACGACGTCACGCATCGGCGGCGAGTGGTACTTCAAAATGAAAGCCACGGTGTTCTTCGAATCATCGAAAAAATCACTCGACAATGCCGGCGTGCTTTTTGTTATCCTGAACGAATGAGCCGACTCGATACCTTACAAACAAACCAACGAACGAGACGGAAGATGGGGTTTGGGGCGAAGGGAGCCAAAGGCGACCCGAAGCCCCAAATATTCAACGGGGCCTTGGGGCTTTTTGCAGCAGCGTTTGTCGCGCTTGCCGCAGCGGCTCCCGGATGTACGAAAGAGGAAAATACCGCGGCGAAAGCTTGTGCCGAGACGCGGCAACTCTTTGCGGAACAAGTCTGGCCTATCTTGAGCGCCAAATGCACGGGTTGTCATGCCCCGGGTGGTTCCGCTGCCACGGGCGACAATCCAAAGTCAAGAGCTGCCGCATTCGTTCTCGAATGGGACGCTTATCCCGACTTCCTCGATGTGAATCTCGAGCAAGTGCGGCGTATGGTGAGCGAGCAAATCGACGGTGAGCCGAAGTTTTTGCTCAAGCCGGCCGGCGGCGATACGCATCTCGGCGGGGCGTTGTTTGCGAAAGACAGCGCAGAATACAAGCTTTTCCAGCAATTGTCCCAGCAAATTCAAGCGACCGAAGGCATGTGCGGGGGCGTCATCGTCGATCCGCTCGCCGGCGTCGAAATGGATAGCTGGGCGCAGACGTATCGTCGTGCGGCGATTATCTTGGGCGGACGATTGCCCACAGACGCCGAAAAGGCCATTGCCGACGAAGCCGGTTTTGACAAAGCGCTCGATGCGCTTTTGGCCGAGCCCGGATTCGTCAATCACGTGAAAGTCTCGTGGAATGATGTGCTCTTGACGGATGCCGGCGGCGACGTGCAGGTGGGTGCATTTCAATTCCGTCCCGAAGACTTTCCGGCGGTGCAGCCTTGGCGTGACGGACCGGATTCGATGTGTATCGGCAGCCCCAATTATGATCAATGCGCAAACGACTTCTACACGCATTGGGGAACCGTGCGCCGGGCCATCATCGAAGAACCGCTCGAGTTGATTGCGCATGTTGTCCAGAAAAACGCGCCCTTCAGTGAGATCTTGACCGCCGATTACACGATGGTCAATCCTTGGTCGGCGGCCGTTTACAATGCCGCCGGGGAATTTCCCGCGCCGACGCTCGACAATTTCGGCGAATGGAAAGAGCTGAAGGTCATCGGTAAGGAACGCGGTGCCGTTCCGCACGCGGGCGTGCTCAGCACACCGGCATTTCTCGGGCGCTGGGTGAGCACCGAAACGAACAAGAATCGGGCTCGCGCGAGAATGGTGTACAAAGCGTTTTTGGCGACGAACGTTTTGGCGTTGGCGCAGCGTCCCGTCGATACGGATGCTTTGACGGGTATCGCCAATCCGACTCGAAATGCTCCGGCGTGCAGCGTGTGCCATACGATCCTCGATCCGGTGGCCACGTCGTTCTCGAATTACTCGGACACGGCCGATTTCGATTACGATCCGGAAATCACGGCGGCGACGATTCCGCATCAAGAAATGCTCCCGCCGGGGTTTGGCTCGGAACGAACGCCGGGACAAGAAAATGCGATGCTTCCGGCGCTGACGAAGAAGCTCGTGCTCGACAGCCGATTTGCGCTCAGCGTGGCGCAGGTGGCGTATCAGGGCATCATGGGTCGCAACGTATTGCATTACCCTGCGGATACGAAAGACCCGGCATTTACCGAGAAGCTCAATTCGTGGGACGCGCAGGACAAATTCCTCCATTCGCTTGCGGAAATTTTCAAGACCTCGGGAGAAAACTACAAAGAGGTCATTCGGGCGATCGTCAAGAGCGCGTTTTTCCGGGCCAATGGCAAAGGTGTCGACAATGCGCACTTGGCGGCGGAAATCGGCTCCGGGCGACTCTTGTCCCCGGAAATGCTCGACCGAAAAATCGAATCGGCCGTCGGGATTCCCTGGTCGATCGGCGGATGGGGCGCCAAGAGCGAACGTACGCACGATCTTTATGAGCGGTACATGGTCCTGTACGGCGGTATCGATTCTTTGGCCGTCACGTCGCGTTTGACCACGGCCAATCCGCTCGTCGCCAACATTTCCGAGCGTATGTCGAATGAAATCGCCTGTCGCACGGTGGCGTATGAATTCACGCAGCCCGCGGGTTCCCGCACCTTGCTCAAAGGTGTCGAACGCGAAATGACGCCGGATACGAGCGAAGCGCAGGTTCGGGCCGCCATCGTGAGCATGTACGAACGCGCGACGGGCGTTACGTACGCGACAAACGATCCGGAAGTGGATACGGCATTCGGTATTTTCCGCGAATCTTACAAAGAGCTGTCCACGGCTGCCGACGCTTGGTATTTGCCGTGGGAATGCTTGGGCATCTGGGATCGCAAAGATTCGCAGGTTCATTCGTGCGGCACGATGGGGCTGCCGGATTACGTGCCTGAATGTTATTCGTACGACAAGGAATTGCCGGACGGACAAAAAATCGATCATGACGACAAATACACGATCGGACCGTGGATGGCCGTCGTCGCCTACATTTTCTCGGACGTTCGCTTCATCTACGATTACTGAGGGAGACAGCCATGAAACGAAGACACCTTTTGCAACTCGGATCGATGGCCACGCTCTCGATGTTTTTGCCTTGGAGAAGCCAAGCGGAAACGGGGAAATACGCCGGGCCTTATGTCATTGCGCTGCACGCCGCGGGCGGCTGGGATACGACGCTGTTTTGCGACGCGCACAAAGCGAGCGACAAGATTCAGCAAAACCTCTATGGAGATCCCGTTACGCAGGGCGCGCTGAAAATCGCTCCGCTCGAATTGAAGCGAAATGGTACGACGCTCGATACCGTGCCCAATTTCTTCAATGACCTCGGAAAACGTTTCTTGGTTGTGAATGGGATCGATACCCAGACAAACAACCACGACACGGGCGTCAAGCATATTTGGTCCGGAAAAACCTTCGAGGAACTGCCGGGCATTGCGGCGCTTTTGGCGGCCGGTGTGGCCGAAACGCAGCTCTTGCCCGTTTCGTACATCAGTTCGGGTGGTTATGACGTGACCGCGGATCTCGTCCCGTTGACGCGTATTTCCGGCGGCGGCAATAACCTCCTTCGAGTGGCTCGGCCGCATCTCACCAATCCGGACGATGATCCCATGGATTGGCGTCCGTATTTCACCGACGCGACATTTGATCGCCTCACGGCGGCTCGTAATGCGCGCCTCGAACAACTCGCCGGCGCATCGCAAACGCCGCGGATGGCCAAAGCGATCGAGACGTACCGTTTGGCGCGGGACGGGGCCTCGGGATTCGCCGCATTGGCGGACGTTCTTCCGGCAAAACTCGTTACGGTCGCCGACGCGTTCCCCAACCTCGGCGGGTACAATGACGACGAGCTCGAACGGTATCTCCAAGCGGCGCAAATGGCCTTGTGTGCATTCAAGTCCGGTCAAGCCGCCGCGGCCAGCTTGGCGACGTTCGGATTCGATACGCATGCATTCCACGATTTGGATCAACCGGCGGTGCTCGGGCGTCTGCTGCTCACGATTCGGTATTTGTTCAGCCTCGCCGATTCGATGGGGCTTGCGAACAACTTGTACATCGTCGTCGGTTCGGATTTCGGACGCACGCCGACGTACAACGATCAAAACGGCAAAGACCATTGGAACGTCACGAGTATGCTTTTCGCCGGTCCGGGCATTCCCGGCGGTACCGTCATCGGCGGGACCGACGACGAAATGCGTCCGCTTTCGGTCGCCAAGGGCAATCCGAAACAATTGCTCGGTTACAACGATCCCATGGGCACGCGGATCTTCCCCGCGCACGTGCAGCGCGCATTGCGCAAGAAAATCGGCATCAGCGCGGCGCTCGACGAAAGGTTCCACCTCAACGTGGAATCTCCCCTCGACGATATGCTGACCTGAAACCAGGTTGGCCGGACCAACCTTGACGAACCGAGGTCGCCTTGCGGCTTCGGTTCGTCGCCTTCCCACAAGCTTCGTTCATTCCTTTGCCGCCACGGGATGAATGGGCAATTCAAACCAAAACGTCGTTCCTTTGCCCAGCTCGCTGGAGACGCCGATGGTACCTCCGTGCAATTCGACGAGCATCTTGGAAATGGCCAGGCCCAATCCGGTGCCCCCGTGGCGACGATTGGCCGAGGCATCGACTTGCGAGAATTTTCGGAACAACCGATCGAGATCGTCCCGAGCAATCCCGCGACCATGATCCCGCACGTAAATGCGCAACATCGCCGACGGCAATTCGATCATGCCGACGTCCACGGTGCTCTGCTCCGGCGAGAACTTGATGGCATTGCCGATCAAATTCACGAGCACTTGCGTAATGCGATCGCCATCCACGTTCAACCGGATCGGCGCGGATTCTTTGACGATGATCTCGATCCCCGCCGTTCGCGCCGTCGCCGCAAGATCCCGCACCGCATTCACAATGAGGTGCGCAATGTCGTTCGGCGCCTTGCGCAGCTCCATTTTTCCGGAATTCATCTTTTCGAGGTCCAACAGATCATTGACGAGGCGAATCAGACGGTCCGAGTTTTCCAGGGCAATGGTGACCATTTCACGGGCCAGCTCCGGCAATTCTCCGGCGATGCCGCCTTCGAGCAGTCCGAGTGATCCGCGAATGGCCGTCAAAGGCGTACGCAATTCATGCGAAACCGTCGAAATGAATTCCCCCTTGAGCTGATCGATTTCCTTGTATGCGGAGATGTCGCGGCCGATCGTGGAATAAAAAACGACGTTGCCTTCATCGTTCCGATGCACGTGAATCGATAATGAAATGGGTAATACCCGACCATCCGCGATTTTGAGCTCCGTATCGCCGACCCAAACACCATTGTCTCGAGCTTGCGGAAAAGCCGTATCGAGCAGAGCATCCGCGGCCGATCCATGAATGTCACGCAGGGCCAATGCCGTCGGCTCGCATTCCAAACCCAAACCAATCGTCGTCCGAAGTGCATGATTGAGAAATGTCGGGCGCAAATTCGCATCATACATCATGACGAAATCCGTCGTGGTTCGCAGAATCGTCACGAAACGAGCCCGTGCGGCGTCGGCGCTTTTTGCGGCTTGAATTTGTTCTTCGAGCTGCAGAGAACTCGAGCGGTGCATCAACTCGAGTTTCGTCATGCGTTCTTCGTGCTTGGTGAAATCTTTCCGCTGAGCTTCGAGCTCGATTTTCAATTGTCGAAGCTTGCTCGATGCCGTGCGGAGGGATCGTCCGGCCTGTGCATGCTGTTTAACCAGCAAGGCTACGATGGGCGCGGACGAACCCTCCGTCAGATGTGGGCACTCGGTACACTTTCTTAGTTGTTCATGAAATGACTCGATGGGAAGCGCCGCTGCGTTTGGATCTTCCAGCAGGCACTTTTCGCACCGCATCGATTAACCTTGCAACAGGGCGACGGTGAACGTTTCGTCGTGATGCAGGGTTTTTCCCTGTACCGGTGACAATTCGCCGTACGTGTAAAACCCGATTGTGGGAATGTCCCCGAATACCGCGAGCGCCTTTGCGGCCTCGTCTTTGAATCGGGTACCGAGCACGAGTTTTCGTCCCGCGCAATCGAAGAGCAACGCCACTTTTCCGTCGGGCAATTGTTCGGTGACATATTGACTTGCCCCGACCGCCGCATCGATCAAATCATCCTTCGTCGCCCGGGTCATGCGCAATTGCGTTCCTTCGGCGACGTCGCCGCTCGATAACAAGCCGCCGCGCGCTTCGTCGACGCCTTGAATGGCGCGCACCGTGAGGATTTGTTCTTCCGGGAGTTTCTTGCGGCCTTCGACCTCCCCGACGATACCGAGAGGAAACTCGATGCCCGCGGTTTCGAGTTTTGCGGCCATGGTTCCGAGGTATTCTTTGTACAAATCGAGCGCCGGGACACCGTCGATTTCGAGGATGACTTTCCGATTCTCGACTTTCGTGACCGTACGCGTCGCACCTACGGGATAAAATCCACTGCGCGCAGCCGTCGCAACTTTGATGTCGCCTTTCAGAGCGACTCCGACCGCGCCGCCCGAGATGGCGCGATTGCCGAAAAACTCGTACGTCTTTTTGAACGTCACGTCATCGGCCGCGACACCTCCGACGATCGGAAAATCTTCGCCCAGCACCGATTGCATACCTTGCAATATCGGCGTGCTGTTCAACGTAATGCCGTCGGGGAGCAAAATAAAAAGATTCGGCTCGAAATCCTTTATTTGACGCGCCAACGCTTCGCCGACGCCAAAACTGCCGGCCGCAGCGTCTTCGACCATGACCGGAAGGCATTGAACCTTGCCAAGCACCAATCCCATTGCGGTGACCGATTCGGTAAGCGCTTCTTCGTTGTTGATTTCGGCATAACTCGAACAACCAACGAGCTTGACATCGGGACTGAATTCTTCGTAAAGCCCAGCCAAGACTGCGGATACGTCATACTTGGTCGAGACGAACAGCAAGACGAGGTCCGGTTGACGACCGAGGCGATCGATGAGTTCCAACCCTGCATCGACGCCGGCCTGACGTGAATCATCATGAACGATGGATACTGTGGCACCTTGAAGCATATTTTTTTCGTATCGATATTTTCATTCCCGAGCAAGAGGAAATGCGCAGTTTTCTTGCTCGTGATCATTGGGGAATTTGCCGTCGCCGCGAGGCGTCAAAACATTGTCGAGAATGGTATGTCGACCTTCCCGCACCTTGGGGGTCGACCTGACGATTGCATGGGCCGCCCGGGGCGCATACGCAGCGCGACAAGTCATGGCAATAGGTTTGCACCCGCGCTTTTGGCAACCTAGGAATCGTCTCGGGAAAACCCTGATGCAATCTCTCCGACCCGACTGACAGACAAGTCGAATTGCGTTGATTATTGTCCATCGTCGTCGCGGTCGTGGCGGGCCGCCTTCGACGCAAAGGCACACCCTCCGGTGATCGAGGAGTCGTGGGGTCAATTTGTGCATCGATTCCCGCCCGATGGTGGCGTGAGCCAAGGATTTTTCAATCAAATGCGGCATCGCGGCGGAGGGACATTTCGATGTTGAACGTAGAGCAAGCTTTTGCGGAAGTGGCGAGTGTGTATCAGGCATTGACGGGCGAGCCTTTCAAACCGGGTCGCTTTGAATTGCCGCCGGAAATCAATCCACTCGAACACGCGGAGACCAATTACCGGCAATTCAAACGGTTGATGGAGCAGACTCGAACGGCGGGGGAATCTCGCAAAGGAATGAATGCGGTCATGGCGGCCGTGCCTCCACCCGTCGATGTGCTCGAATTCGAGCGTGAGGTGCGTGTTTGTATCGATTTGCCGGGCATCGTGCGCGAGCAGGTGCACGTGTCGGTGCAAGGTGAAGCGCTGTCCGTGCGGGCCGAACGTACGGCGAATCGAAATGGCGCAGGCAATTGCCGCCTCGAAGAACGCACCAAAGGCACGTTCCTTCGCTCCATCGCCCTTCCGCCGCGCGCACGGCGTGAAGGCATTGAAGCGCTTTTGCGCGACGGCGTCCTGACGGTATCGATTCCCACGGACGGATCGCTCAATGACAAGACGGAGATTCCGATCGAGGTCAAGTGAAGAGCGGTGAGTAAAACAAAAAGTGCGGCGCGAGGGCGCCCCGCAGAGAATGGTTTGTCTCTGCATAACCGCGGGGAGAACGTCCCCGCCCCACAAGATTTCCCACGCGATAGCGTTGGAAAGGCAGTACCGCCACGAAGCAATGAGGCTTCGGAGCGTCATCCGATCGAAATAGCCCTGAATCAGGGGGGTAACATCATGGACCAAAAGTCGTTTGAAATCAATCGCCTCAACGTGCTCAATGAATGCCTTTGCGAGACGATCGCCATCTTGGCCCGTGCGCAGCGCATTGGTATGCCGTCGACGAATGCGGGATTGTCCCATACGCCGTTCACGCCGAACTTCTTCGGAGTTCCGGCCATGGATCCCCGCTCGTTCGTCGACTATTCGGGATTGTCGCATTCGCCCTACAACTACGGCGGCGTGTATCCCTATTACAACGCGCATAACCTCGCCGGTTGGACGAACACGTCGGCATTGCCGCAAACCCACGTCGATCCGTTCCTTCGTGATCGCGTCGGCTTCAGCCACACGGGTTTGCCCAATACGGGGTGGACGTTCTCGCCCTACGCCGCGGAAATCGAGCGTCAACGCTTCCAAGCTCTGCTCGCTCGTCAACAATACGAAGCGATGGCCGGTGGCTGGCGTCCCTTCGGCATCTGATCCCGCAGCTCTGAATGCATCGAAGCCCCGATTGTCCGTCGACAATCGGGGCTTGCCCTTGTTCATCCTTTGAGGCTTCGACTCGCCTGCGGCGCTCTGCGCCCCAAACCCGGCGTGACGTTTGTCCGGGCGGGTTTACGTCACGGAATGCAAATGTCGTTCTTGCCGTTGGTTCCCGGCATATTCATGTCGTTGAATTTGTCCTGGCACGTCAATCCCATGGGACACGTGTCGGCCAGGCCCCATTGCGCGCCGCAGATCACCCCGCACATCGTCTTGATGTTGCCCATGGCGTCTTTTGCGGCCAAAGCACAAACACCGGTTCCCGGACCGGGGAAACCATTGGCCATCGAGCAGGTCGTCATGTCCGTTTGACCATTGCACGGAATGGTGCAAATGCCTCCGGTCGCCATTGGATCCAAAAGAATGCACGTGTAATCCGCCGGGCACGGCGTCATTTGATTGCAAACTTGGCCCAGTTTGTCCGCCTTGGGGGTCGCCATCATGCCACCACCGGCACCACCGGTACCCATACCGCCCGTACCATTACCACCGGCGCCGCCCGTTCCGCTCGACGATGTGCTATTGCCGGAGCTCGACGTCACCGGGTCTTCGCCGCCTTCTCCACCGCCACCAGCAGGGGGGCTCGGATCCGAACATGCCGCAAGAACTGCTCCAAAGAAAAAGACCGCCAACAAGCTCGACTTCATGTTGCCTCGATTCGTTGCTCCAAGGGCGTTGCTCTCGCCCGCCGCGCCGTCTAGCAGACTCTTTTCGCGCCGGCTACGTCCTCGATGGCTGATGAATTCGATTTCTTTGTAATCGGAATTTTCTGCACGACCGCCTATTCGAGCGTCAAGGCACCAACGTCTTCCAAAACTTGATCCAACGTCCGCACAAAGAGCACTCGGTCGTCCACCAGGCGTTGTGGAATCTTTTCGGCAAATCGCACATCGTCCCGATTGTCGGCCGGTAAGAAGATTTTCCGCGCGCGACGTTCGTACGCTCCTTCGATCTTCGCATCCACATCGCCTATTTTGCCGATCGTGAGCACATGCCGCGCATCGCAAATCAATGCTCCCGAATATGCAATGTCCCGCGGAGGTGAAAAACCCAGCATGACGCTCGCGAAGGCTACTGCAATCGGTAACCCCGCGCTGTCTCCCGAAGACGGCTCGTCGTCTTTCGTCATTCGCAAATAATACCGCCGATCGTCCAAGTCTTCGACGACTCGATGCGGATATCGTGCCCGGACAAACGACCTTACGGCGTGAAATATCGCCACCGCGCGCATCCGCAAATCCAGCGCGACCGATCCCAACACATCGTCGGCATCCAAGCCCCCGTGACCTTTTCGCACACGCCGACTGTCCACCCAAAGCTCGTGAAGAATGCCCCGTACGTCACCTCCACGCCGAAATGTCGCCGCCGCCAAAACGACATGGTGCGGACCCGTCGATTGCTGCGCGCCGGCCTCGGCGTGTTTCGCGTACGTCGCCGCCGCTGTTTCATCTCCGAATCCCTCGGCGACATGCGAAAGCGCCCAAAGAACATGCATGTCTTGCGGACAAACCTTGTTCCGTCGCTCCAACACACGCCGGGCTTCTTCGTATCGGGTTCGCGTTCCGAACGTGGAACGAAGATCCGGTCCGCTAAATCGAGAATGCCCGCAAAGCCGTACGAGCACGGTCGCATCGAGTTTGTCCATGTCGGCAACGGCTGCGCGCCGCAATTCGACCGCGCGTGTTTGGTGTTCCAAACGTTCCAGCACATCGGCGAAATAGAAGGCGTCGATCGGGGTCATCTGTCGATGCGCCTCGATTTGGGCGAAGAGCTCCGTGGCTCGAGCATCTTCCCGCGCCCAGACCGCCAAAATCGCCGCTCGTCTGCAATGATCGATCCGTCGCCGATCGCGATGACGTCGGGCAAGCTCGACGATTTCTTGGGCGTCGAACGGGAGACGAGACAAACCTTCCGGCGGAATGTACACGTGCGGCAATGCACCCACGACTTCGCGTAGCGTGAGCGCATGCATGCGCCGCTGAAACAATTCCTCATATCGCGCCTCGAACGCGTCCGCCAATGACTCATGGCCCAGTTTTCCCAACAGCCGCGCAATACGTCGCAACAGCGGCGCTCGTCGCGTCACCAAATAGGCGTGCCGAACCGCGCGTAATGCGCGCCGGATTCGCTCCACCGTCCCTTCGCGTTCGTAAAGCATCGACAAACACAAAAGGCGCTCGACGTCGCTCGCCAGTCCCGGTTCGTCCGCAAGATGTTCGAGCGTGACGATTGCGCCGCGTAGGTCATGCGCTTGTTCCAGCAGAAATGCTCGTTCGAGAATGGCCAATTTGTACAGGGCCCGCGTCTCCATTCGCGCGCGAGCGGCCACGCGATCGACGACGCGTAACGCTTGTTGTAAGTTCCCGGAAAAACTCAATCGAAATGCGTGTTCCAAGTCCGCCATGCCCGGAGGCGTCGATATCGGTTCGGTATTTACCGCGGACGGCCGAACCGAAGGTGGTTCCGGCCGTAAACTCGATTCGAAGATGCGTCCCAGCTCGGCCAACGCCGACGGCTCGATGGGATTTCGTTCGGCGACTTGCGTGTGCAATCGAATGCAATCGCCAAGCTCCCCGCGCTGATGATGAATCGCCGCCAAAAGCATCTGACCCGCGTCGTCATCGGCCGCCAAAGCCAACACGCTGCGGGCTTCCGCCTCCGCTTGATCGGACAAACCCGCCTCGAAACATAGCCGCGCAAGGAGCAAATGCTTGCGCTTGCGACGGTTTACGCCGGCGTTTGTCTTGTCACGCACCTGCCGACGCTCGGGATCCATTTCGAGCAATCGGGCCAACTGCCGGACGAGGTCGTCATCCAATCCTTCGGACGCGAGGTTTTCCTCGAGCTGATGCGAAACCGCCTCGATTGGTGTACGCACGTTTTCCTCGCGATCCCAAATGTACAATCACGGGTTTTGAGAAAAGTACCATTGCGGACTTACACCGTCGGCATCCGCGACCGGATGGCTTGCGCTTTGGGCGGCAAAGGTTCGTGCCGCACGTAATGACGTCCGGCCAAAGCCCGATCGATCACGTTGAACAATGCCCGCTCCGACGCCCCTTTCGGCACCCATCCAATGTTCAGCTCGGCCAAACGCAATTCCAGTGAACGCGCAATCGGTCCGCTCGTGACGACCGCCGGTACGCCCAACGACGCCGCGTCGATGATCAATCGAAACCCGCCTTGCGTATGTCCAGGCAAACACAGATCCGCAAAAACGAAATCCGGATGCCGCGTCAACAAAGCGTCCAGCGCACCGGGAACATCCGACGCTTCGATGATCAATGCCGGCGCCAGTTTGTCGCCAATGAGCGTCGCCATGAGCGTGCGTCGAGTCGGATCTTCATCGGCGATGAGGATCCGCATCGGTGTTGCTTTGATCGAATGGAGTAGTTTGTCGCGTCTGAACCGAAACTCCAGCGTGTCGCCCATACGTTCCTCCCTTGGCGCGAAGCCCGAGTTGGCCATGTCGGGCTACATGCGACCATCGGGAGAATGAGGCGACTGTCGTCGGGAAAAACCTGATTCAATCGAGCGTAGTCATGCCGCGCGGCGATTCAACGCTTCGTCCAGAATGGACAAACACCCGTCGAGCGAATCACACGCATTGAGCATTCGACGCAAAGCCGCCGCGCCGTGAAGGCCGTGCAGATATCCCGCCAAATGCCTCCGCGTCACGCGCACGCCCGCCAATTCCCCACGTTGTCGAGCATTGCGGACCAAGTGCTCTTTGCACAAACCAATTCGCTCTTCAGCCGTGGGCGGATCGATTTCTCGCCCCTCACGCAACAGCGCATTGCATTCACGGAAAATCCACGGATGCTCGATCGCTCGACGACCCACCATGACGCCTTCGCAACCCGTTTCCTCCAAGGCCCGTCGAGCGTCCTGGGCGCTTTTGATATCGCCGTTGACGATGACGGGAATCTTGACGACCTCCCGCGCTCGCCGCGCCCATTGCCAATCCGCCGCGCCGGAATGACCCATGTTCGCCGTGCGGCAATGAATCGTCAATGCGGCGACCCCCGCGTCCTCGAGACGCCGCGCCAAGTCGATGATCGGCATTTCCGATTCCGGTCCCCAACCGATACGCGTTTTCACCGTGACCGGCATTTGCACGCGTTTGACCACCATTTCGGCCATGGCCACCATCGCGGACGGATTACGCAACCATCCGGCCCCGGCCCCTCGACCGGCGATTTTCGGCACCCAACATCCACAATTGATATCGATGAACGCCGGCCCGGCCGCTTCGGCTACTTCGGCCGCCTCCGCCAAGCGCTCGGGATCCGAACCGTAGATCTGGATCGCCGTCGGCTGATCCTCGGCAGCGAGCGTCAACTTGCGTTTGGCATTCCGACACCCGCGCAAGAGCCCTTCCACATTGACAAACTCGGTGACACACAGTTCCGCGCCGAGGTCTCGACACAAAGCACGAAAAACCGCGTCTGAAACATCCTCCATCGGGGCGAGGATGACGGGTCGTGAGGCGAAGAGTTCTTGAAAATGTTGGGGTTTGACAGACACGACGGGCCTCGAAACGCCGCACGTTAGAGCATGGAGATCGCAATTGTGCCAGTACGTCGCGTCTTTTTGCTCGTACACTCGCGCCATGATGCTGCCGCGTTTTCTGTTTCCATCGATCTTGGCTCTCGCCGCGACCGCTTGCGGAGGCCCCGGATATCAAGATCCCGCGACGCCTTCGTTGCTCTCGGGTTCGTCTTATTCAGCGCCATCATCTCCCTCGTTTTCCGGTCCGAGCAGCCCTTCGATTCCTCATCACGATGCCCGCGGCGATCTCATCGTTCGTCCCGATCTCGTGTGCGTGCCGTTTGTCCTGCGCCTCGACGGCCCCGATGCAAAAGCCGCCCTCGCGACGCTCGAAAAGGCGACGCAAGCCATCCAAGAGCGGTTTGGCGCGGCCACCAATGGTTTGTCCGTTACGACGATGCTCGGCGTGAACGTTTCGATCATGCATGCCGGCAAAGCGAAGAGCGACGAACCTCCGCAGTTTGTCGTGACCGTAGACGGCAGCGTGGAGGTTCCTCTCGCCGCGGATGCCAACTACTGGGCGCGAGCGCGTTTGTTGTCGTCGCTCGTGCAGGTGTCCGCCGATCCGAAACCCCTCGTGCCCAAAGCTCCGGAAGATCAGCCGCAACTCGACAGCGCGTTCGGAGCGCCTGAAGTGAAGGTGAAAAGCCCCGAAGCTTTTCGTTCCGAGCTCGTGAAGCGTTGGGTGGAACGGACGCGAACGTTCGCGAAGGCGGCCGAATCGGAAAAAGCGCCGCTGAATCTCGCCAATTGCGATCCTCCGCAGGCCATCTCGCAAACGCCCATCTCCATCGAACAGGTCGGTCTGTCGTTGCCTGTGCAATGTCGCGTCGACGTGGTTCGCGCGACCCCCTGAATCATCCCCGACGTGGTTGCCTTGATTGGCACACTTTGGCCGCGTCAAAAGCCGTCCAAACGCGCTCCTCGCATCGGCACTACTCTTGCCTGTAGCTGCCCACGATAA
>WBZU01000105.1_pt1 | contig 87518 bp, 61 predicted proteins | sample 5204311 | NCBI WGS metagenome assembly WBZU01 (sample SAMN12344359, study PRJNA552823) | activated sludge metagenome | biome: Activated sludge suspended growth; feature: Nitrification reactor; material: Wastewater; isolation source: activated sludge from nitrification reactor of wastewater...
CGAGCTCGAGGCGCAAAAGGCAAAAGCCGAGACGATGTATCGAGCTCGTACGGCATTCCTTGCCGCGATGAGTCACGAATTTCGCACGCCGATGAATGCCGTCATCGGGCTGTCGGATCTGCTCGTGAATGCGCCGATCGAGCCTGAATATCGCGAACATGCGCGGACCATTCGCACCAGCGCATCGGCGCTTCTGGGGTTGCTCAACGACGTGCTCGATTTTGCGAAAATCGATGCGGGAAAATTGGAGCTCGCCCCCACGTCCTTCGACCTGCACCATTTGCTCCGTTCGGTCATCGATATGATGCGTCCGACAGCGGCCGGGAAAAACATCGCGTTGAAAACGGAGCTCGCGGATCGATTGCCGGCGTTTTTGTATGGAGACGACGCACGCTTGCGCCAAGTCTTGCTGAATTTATTATCGAATGCTCTCAAGTTCACAAACAAAGGCTCGGTCAAGTTCGTCATTACGCACCGTGAAATCGATGCGACGCAACACGAAATTCACTTTTCCGTAATCGATACGGGCATCGGTATGTCGCCCGAAACCATTGAACGGCTGTTTCGCCCATTCGAGCAAGGTGACAGCGGCATTGCTCGACGTTATGGCGGATCGGGACTTGGATTGACGATAAGTCAGCAAATCATCAAAGCCATGGGCGGCGAGATTCATGTCGAGAGTCGCATCGGGGAAGGTTCGACATTTTCGTTCTCGGTCATCTTGACGGCGGCCGAAAACCCCGAAACGACGCTCGTCATCGAAACTCAGCCGCCGCGCCCCAACCACGATACCTTGAAAGTACTCATCGTCGATGATGTGCTCGTCAATCGCACCGTTGCCAGGTTGATGCTGAAACGGCTTGGATATGAGGCCGACACGGCCGACGACGGTCCGAGCGCCCTGCGTATGGTCGGCGAGAAAAACTACGACGTCGTCTTCATGGACCTGCAAATGCCGGGAATGAATGGCATCGAAGCGACGAAACTCATCCAGGAAAAACTGACTGTTCAGGCTTGCCCCAAGATCATCGCCATGAGCGCCAGTGTCTTCGAGGAAGATCGGGCCGCATGCAAAGAAGCAGGCATGCAGGGTTTTATTGCCAAACCCATTGACTTGGAAAAACTCGATATCGTGCTGGGACGCCTATCCGGCAAACGAAACTCGACGACCTCCGGTGTATTCGAAGCGCCGAAGATAGATTGAAGGAAGGTCGCCGCGGGCCGGGAAAAAGCCCGCGGCATCATGCATGCGCCCATGCGTTGACGGGCGCCGAACACGACATCACTGCACGGTCATCAAGCCCGCGTTTGCGGCATTGAAGTCCAAACCGGGATTCGACCCGGCACCGTCCGTATCGCAATACGTGTAGTTCAATCCGCCATCGAGGCTGAAGCGATACACGTAGCGGTACATGCCCGCGGTTGCCGGCGCGACAAACGAAATTTGGAATTCGTCATCATTGCCAACCTGAGTGTTGAACGGGGCCGTCATGAAGCCGGTCGTCGCGTTTTGCGTCAGAGGCGTCCATGCCGCCGGCCCATAACCGAGTTCCGCCAAAACCCCCGCGGGAGCGCCCGCAGGTTGCGTCACGGTGTCCTCGAAAATGCGCCCGTAGATAAGTGGCGTGAGTTGCCCGGCCGTTACGGTGAACGTCGTCGGGAATTGCACATTGCAGAAGTCCGCTTCACCGGCAACACCCAGTTCGTTGAGCACACCCGTATAGGTAAAGCTGTTTGGCAAGGTAAACGTGCCCGCTCCAACCGACGCCAGGTTTGTCGCCACAACACCCACGCGCGCCACCGTGCCGGCGTTTGTCGGTGCGGTACAGGTCATCTGCGTCGAGCTCGTGTACGTACACGTCGCGGCGGCATTTCCACCCACAGCGAGCGTCATACCGCTGGCGAAATCCGTTCCGAAGACGGTAAATGGCGTCGCGACCGTCGCAAGCCCGTCATCCGGTGCGAGTGACGTTATCGTCAAATTGACGAGGTCGTTGGCAGCTCCTGGCGTTGGCGATGGATCACCATGGAAATCATTGGCGTTGTGGTCGGTGTCCGTGCTGGTGGTATTACGCGCCAAACTCGCATTGACCGTCGGGAACGTGGTGACCTGGGTCTCGTACATGGCAAAACCGTTGGCAGCTACGTTCGATGCGAAGTTGGTCCCCGTTGCCGATTGACCAACCGCATCGAGCAAAACGTTGTTTGCCGAGATGAGCTGCATGGCGTCACCGCCGCTGTTTTCGTAATCGACGTCATTGAGGATCACGTCCGCCGGCGTGAATCCAGGGACCTGCGTCGTACCCGTCGTACCGAGTTCGTCGGCGAGAAGCAGAATGTTGTCCACCGGAATGCGCGTACCGGCGGGAATTACCATTTCGGCGCCATTCGTCACACCAATGGGTGCCGTCACCCCCTCGATGTCATCCAGCTTCATTCCCGCAGCAAGACCACCGCCGGGACCGGCGATTTCAATAAAAGCTTTCCCATCATCGGTGGATGATGGATCAATCAACGCTTCATTGATGACCGCCACTTTGCAGCTTCCATTGGCCGCGCCTTTCGTATCGGCCACTTTCGTGCGAACACCCGTTGCCGGATAGAAGCTTGTGCACCAATTGGCACCGCCGTCATTGCCGGTTGCCGTCAGCAACGTCGGCTCGACCTGCGTGCTTACGCCGGTAAACGCGGGGAAAGCCGTCGCAGGCATCGCCGCATTCGGATTGGCATGGAGCTGCGTGAAATCGACCAAGTCTTGCAAGACAAGGCCCTGCACGCCATAAAGCGCAATCGCGTCACCCGTGTCGCCCAGCGTCAAAGACGCTCCCGGCGCTCCGATGACGAATGCCGCACCGGGCGGAATATTCACCGCGCTCGCCGGATTCACGACGCCCCACACATACCCGTTGGCCGCGATCGTCACCGGCGTCGACATCGCATCCGTCGGATCCGTCGCCGAACGAATCGACAGCGCCTGGCTCGTTCCGGAACGAACGACATAGCCGCGAATATCGATGGGCGCGGCCGTCGTATTGTACAGTTCGACAAACTCCGAACCGAGCGCCGAAAATTCCGTAATGATGACGGAGCCCGTTTGATCCGCCGGAATCGTCGGTACACAGCCCGTCAAATCGCAGACGTTCAGCGGACCGCACATCGAATCATTCGTGATATGCGATTCGCCGGTCATCGAATCACACGCATCCGCCGTGCAAGCCACCATGTCGTCGACATTGACCGGGTCATGCGAAATCGCGCCCGTCATCGTATTGCAAGTATCGGTCGTACACGCATTACCATCATCGACATTGACCGGGGCATGCGTAATCGCACCCGTCATCGTATTGCAAGTATCGGTCGTACACGCATTACCATCGTCGACATTGACCGGGTTATGCGTAATCGCGCCCGTCACTGGATTGCAAGCGTCAACCGTGCACGCATTGGCGTCGTCGACGTTCACCGGCGTGTGCGACACGCCCGTCATCGGATCACACGCGTCCGTCGTACAGGCATTACCATCATCGATCATGACCGGCGTATGCGAAATGCCCGTCATCGGATCACACGCATCCGTCGTGCACGCATTGTTATCATTCGTATTGACCGGCGTATGCGACACGCCCGTCATCGGATCACACGCATCCGTCGTGCACGCATTGTTGTCATTCGTATTGACCGGCGTATGCGACACGCCCGTCATCGGATCACACGCATCCGTCGTACAAGCATTGTTGTCGTTCGTATTGACCGGCGTATGCGACACGCCCGTCATCGGATCACACGCATCCGTCGTACAAGCATTGTTGTCGTTCGTATTGACCGGCGTATGCGACACGCCCGTCATCGGATCACACGCATCCGTCGTACAGGCATTGTTATCGTTTGTCGAAACCGGATTCTGCACGGGCCCCTGCACCATGTCGCAAGCGGCGGTCGTACACGCATTGCCATCATCGGCCGGCAAATCGGTGCCGTTAAACGTCGTCCCGGTATTGCCCATGCCATCGCAAATGGCCGTCTTGCAATCGTTCGGGGTTTGCGTTTGGAGCACCGTGCCCTGGGCCTTGTTCGACACACCGCACATGCCGGTCGTGCAGGTCCGAGTTTGGCATTCCGTATCCATACCCGAGCAATCCGTCGGTTGATTACAGCCGATACAATTGCCCATTCCGTCGCAGACCAAAGCCATGCCCGCGCCGCATTTCGTACCCATCGTCAACGGCGGATTCGACGGTACACCATTGGTGCAGACATTGTCCGTGCAGTCGCTCGCATCCACCGGAACATCGGTATCGTCATTAACCGAGGCGATCGCACCGGCTCCATCGCATTGAGCCCTCTTGCAATCCCCCGCCATTTGCGACGACGTACTGGTCCCCGCCGCGACGAACATCGTGCCGCACATCCCGCCATTGCATGTCGCGACGACACATTCATTGGGTGTGGCCGGACAATCCGACGGTATTTGACAGGGCATACCGCTGCCACCTGCACCGCCACTGCCGCCCATTCCGGCAGATCCACCGGCACCGCCCGTACCGCCCATTCCAGCAATACCACCCGCCCCAGCCATTCCACCCATACCCGCAGCACCGCCGGCACCCCCCATACCCGCGGTTCCACCCGCGCCGGCCATTCCACTACTGCTGCTGCTGCTGCTGGTGCTGCTACTGCTACTACTGCTGCCGCTGCTGGTGCTCGAAGTATCCGCCGAGTTGGTTTGTGACCGATCGACTTGTGCAATCAGTTCACAATCCATCACGCCCATGGAAAGCGCCGCAGCAGCAAAGAAAAACTTGGTCGTCCTGCGCATCGTTCGTTCCTCGCACGCGCCTCTACCACAACGGCCCGGCGACGCGAGCAAAAATCAACGCTTGAACGATATTTTTGGAATGTGCCCAGAAAAAGGACGGACGCGGCGACGAGCCCGCAATGGCCGTCACGGGTTTGTCGCCGATTCGAAACCGACTCGCCACAACGGCATCACTTGGCCGACGGCACGGACATCGCTTGCTCGTCGATCACCAAATCCCTGACGGCATCATCGAGCTCCGCACGAGCCATTGCCGCGTCGTCACCGAGTTTCGTTGTTTCCACCGAAATATCGTCGAGCTGTTTCGTTACGTCCGCCAAGCGGTCGAGCAACATTTTGCGTAGTTTTTCAGCAGCGGCCGTTTTTTCGATCGCTTTGATGTTTTCCCGAAGCTCCGTCGCCCTCTCGAGCAAATCGGATCGTTTTTGCCGCAACCGTTCGATCTTGTCTTCATTCGTGACCAACGATTTTCGCAACAGGACCACCCGATCCATTTTTTTCTGCATCTCGGCCGAAAGCGTCGAACCGCGCACGTAAAGCGCCAATTGCTCGCCGTCCGTCGTGAGCAAAACCCATTGCCGCTCGACAGGCATGGCCTCTTCGATGTTGACTTCCACGGATGTTTGTCCCGCCAAGGGAATCCGAACAAAGTACGCTTCCGGCGTCGTCTCTGTATTCGGCGGCAAATTGAATCCCGTATACCCCGCGCTGCGCGAATGTCGCAACACGAGCGTATTCGGAACATTGTGCCCCGGGGTGATCGTGTACGACGTGACAAACCTGCGCCGATCCGTCACGCGCAATAAACCTCGCGCCAACGACACGATTCGCACCGGCTCTTCCATCGTAATGTGCGTCGATTGCACCTTCGTCGCCGTATCAACGGCATACGGAATCATCGATCGCTCACCGGGCAAAAGCCGCGTAATCACCCCTTCCCCGACAAACGTTCCTCCGGAAAAAATGGATACCGAACCGGGCTGCAATCCGATATCGCTCTTGTTGAGGATCTCGGCCGCTCGAAATGGATGCGACGCACTTTGCGGCGCCGCAGGATCGGGCCGGAACAAAAGAATGTCGTCACCATCCATCGGTCGATTGATGAGCGTAATCAAAGCGGACGATTTTTGCGGCAACGTCACCGTATTGGCAATTTCATATCGGTACGTCCCGCTCGATGCATCCACGGAGCTCGCGGCTTCCTGCACGCGCGCTTGCGATTCTTGCGTGACCAACGGCGTCGTGGGCATGCGCGTCCGCTCGTCGGATTTGCTGAGTTCATGCCGAACCACAACAAACTCCACGCGCCGATTCTGCTGCCGTCCCGTGTCCGAGGTATTCGATGCAATGGGTTTGTCCGCACCATCCGTTCGTAAAGGCAAACGCGTTACGGAAACGCCCAGCTTCACAATTGCTTGTTGCACCGCGCGTGCCCGGCGCATACCCAGATCGGCGGCCAAAGTTTCATCGGACGACGCATGGCCGTGAATCTCGACCATTGAAACTTCCGGATGTTGGGCCAAAACCTGCGCAATCTGTTCCAAAATCAATTGACTCGTCGACGAAATCGTGGCCGCCCCTTTGTCGAATTGAACTTTTTGCAAAATGCGTATCTCACTCTCCGAAAGGCGCACCAGCCGCGGACAGCCCGTTCGTTGCGGATCTGCATCCGCCGCACCCCGTTCATTCGGACAAGCGTCCTGTTGGTCGAGGATTCCATCCGCATCACGATCCTGCATGCGCGTGGCATCCGCATACACCGGCCCGATCGCTCCCGATTGCGGACCGTAAACACCTTTCAATTCGGGACGTTGCATCAACTGCGGCGAACGCAAATCCGAGGCATACGAAAGAGGCGCCCCCGTCGCCAACGTCACCCGAACGTCATTCCAATCTTCGTCGCCGATGTTATCGATGAGCGCCCACGCTTGCAGCAACGCCTGACGTTCCTTCTGTTCTTTGGTGGGCAAAATAATTCGATACGTCGCCTTCCAAGCCGCCGCCGGAACCGCGTACGCAATCGATACCGGCCGCTTGGGTCGCGGCGAAAAGACCAATTCGAGCTCTGTTGGTTCTTCCAAACCCTCCGCTCGACCCGACCGCGGAAGCATCGCACTCACCGTCGACGGCGTATCGTTCGGCCCAAGCCCCTGCTCGACGACGACAACGCTCTTCAAAACATCGTCGACTTCACGCTCACGAAATCGCAGCGCCAATCGGTCCGATGACATCGTCCCCGTGCGCTCGAAGTACCCGAGGCCATTTTGATAAAGCACGATGTGCTGCAATCGAAGACTCGGCGACGGCCCTTTGGCCAAAGTCGGTGTACAACCGGCAAGAAGATTTGCGCAGAGCGCCGCCCACCCAACATATCGAATCGCTCGCTTCACAAGGCACCTCGAAACACGCAACGGCCGACCGCACGCAAGGATAAAACAAAAGCACACCTCCGCACGATCTTTCGTTCGACGAAAACAACCCCGACCGCTTCAACGAAAAACTCGCCCCTTCCACTTTCCCAGCCGATTCCAAACTCGAGCGCTACCGCCTTCGTGACGAACATCGAAACCCTTCATTTGTGCTCAAACGACCGACTCATCGCAATCCGATATTCTTCTTCGTACTTACGCACGGGACCTTCCCAACCCACCATCGCCATCATCCCGCGCTTCTGAAGCGCCTCCGCATGAGCTGAACCGTATCGCCCAAGCGCCCGCGTACTCGCCTGCAGAACCCCTGCCTGCGATGGTTCGTCGAAAAGGAACCCGTTGGCGATCGCAGGCTGTTCGTCCGCGTCAATGATCGTATCCGCCAAGCCTCCGGTACGTCGCGCGATGGGAATCGCACCATAACGCATCGCTTGCAGCTGGACAATGCCGCACGGCTCCCAACGCGAAGCCATGACCAAAAAATCCGCAGCGGCCAAGAGGCGCCGAGCCATTGCATCGGAAACATATCCCAACGCCGCCATGCGCCCGGAAAAACCTTGCGCCGTCGACTTCACCAACGCTTCCAGCGTGGGCTCGCCCGAACCGGCGATCGCGATCGCCGCTCCCTGTTCAATCATCTTCGGACATGCCTCGACGAGCCAATCAATTCCCTTTTGCTCGACCAAACGGCCCAAAGAAACCACAAGCGGTCTGTCTTCGGGCAATCCATGTTCCAAACAAAAAACTCGTTTGCATTCACGTTTTCCCGCAAGGTTGCGAACATCGAATCGCGCCGGAAGAGCCGCATCCGTCGCCGGATTCCATTCCACCGGATCGATTCCATTGACGATCCCCGACAAATCCTTCGCCCGCACGCGAAAAACCCCATCGAGCAATTCGCCTCGCTCGGGCGTTTGAATTTCCCGCGCATACGTAGGCGAAACCGTCGTGATGCGATCCGCCGCCGCAATGCCGCCCTTGAGCAGCGAAATACGTCCGTACAATTCCAACCTTTCGACGGACGCGTGTTCCGATCCCAATCCAAATAAAGACAATGCTTCTCTTGGAAACAAGCCTTGATACGCGAGGTTATGAATGGTCAGCACCGTCGCCACGTTCGTTTTTCGCTCGCGCAACAAATAAGGCACCAGCGCACACGGCCATTCGTGCACGTGCACAATGTCCACAGGATCGCGCGGTTGTGACGCGATCAAGAGGTCCACGACTCGCCGAACGAACGCCGCCACGTGCGTCACTGCATTCGGGTCCTCCGAAACATCGGTCCCGTACCCGTCATCCGTTTTTCCCGGAACCACGATTGGCACGACGCGAATACCGGCGTCATCCACGAATTCTCGCGCCTCATGCCGCTCGGACACGGGAATCACCACCGTCACCCGATGCCCTCGGCGGCGTAATGCCCGGGAAAAACCCCGCAATCCCGTCCCGATGCCGCCATAGCTCACATACGGCGCATATTCGGGCGCGACGATCCACACGTTCAACGCAGACATGTGACCGGCCCATTTTTGCACGGACGCGAAGCCATCGCTCGATGACGTTCATTACGCGCTGTTTCATTGTTCCACAACGTTTGCAACGGCGTTTCCGCGACATTGCCCAACAATGGACCAAAAAAATGCCCCAATCGCACATCGCCGTTTGCTTCGATGCAGGCAATCTCCCAAGGTCCCCGACACGGATGAATCATGTTACGATTCGCAAATGAATCCGCTTCGAGAAACGTTTTTCCGGGCTCATCTTCCTTGAGCCGGCAGCGCCACACCGGCCGATCGATCGTATGGTCGACCATGACCAACCCTCGGCGACGACCACGTTCGCCCGCGCGACGTACCGCATCGGCCGCTTCTGCTTGATCCAAACGAATGAGGGATTTTTCGGCGAATGCATTCACGGCAGCGGCTTCTTCCAATTTGAGCCAATCCACGCCCAATTCGCAACACAAATCCACGAGCGCCCCGAGCTCGGAGATGTTCTGTCGAAGCACGACAAATGAAATACCCAGGCGCAAATCGAGCTGTTTGTCTCGACGCAACGCCAGTACCGCGCGAATGTTGTCCACGATTTGCTGAAATCGACCGCCTTCACGAATTGCGTCGTTCGTCGCCGCCGTTGCTCCGTCGAGCGACACCGAAATGGACCGTACACCTCGACGCACCAAATCCTCCACGGTCGATGCGGAGAGAAGCACGCCGTTCGTCAACAAATGGACCATCGTCGACAACCCGCAACGTTCTTCTCGCAATGCCTCGAGAACGGCCGGCAACATGGGCGACACGAGCGATTCTCCGCCGTGCACGAAGGCCAGGTGATCGGCGTAGGCTAAATCGTCACGTATTCGATCGAGCAGCCAAGGCGACCATTCTCGCGCCGTACGGGTACTCGTACGCTCGGGCGCATGCGTGATGCAATGGGCGCAGCGCAAATTGCAACGCTCCGTGATGGCCAAATCCAGGCGACTCGGCCGAGACAAACCCACGACCTGCGCGCTCGAAAAGTCGCGGTCCCGTAAAACGGCATTGCCTTTGAGCGTCAATCGTCGGGACGTCGATTCGCGCCGACGCTGAAGAATAACGCCGGCCCCGGGCCCTAGACAAACACGTTTTTCCCGGACAATGACTTCGCCCGATTGAAACAGCGGGGTCATGACGGGATAAACGTCGTCGTCGAGTTCCACTTCGACGGTTTCCGATCCGGCATTCAGCGCAACATCCACGATATCTGCGCCCGCTTCGCGGCGATATACCAAAATGCCGCCATCACCATGAGCAAACGACAATTCACCTGCGCGCAGGGCTTCATGATTTTGTCGCAATGCCGCCAATGTTTTGATGATGAGGCGAAAATCAGTTTGTCCCGTCGCCGACACGTCGGACCACGGCATCGGCATACGGTCCGGCCAAACGTCTTCACGCGTGTGCTCCGGTCGATCCGCCCAGAGTCCAAGCTCCTCGCCATAAAGCAACATCGGAATGCCGGGCACGGTGAACAAAAGCAAAAATCCCAGCGGAAGAACATGCGTCCGTCCCCGCAAACGCGCCAATGTCGCCAATCGCGGATGATCGTGCGTGCATAAAAATCGCACGGCACGATACGCTGGAGCCCCTCGTTCGCGTTCGAGCGCAATCAACGTTCGAGCCAGATCAGCGCCGTCGAGCGTCCCATACGCAAGGAACGGAGCCATACGATCGAAAAAACCGAATTCGGTCGCGGCGTCGCCCGCCAATTCATGAAAAAACCGATACGCGTGCAGGTGCACGAATTCGCCGAAGACCAATCCATCGGGCCGAAGTTGCAAAAAAACACGCCGAATCTCACGCGCAAAATCGTAGGGCACTTCGACGGCGGCATCGAGACGCAAAGCATCGATCCCACGCTCGGCGGCCGACTTCACCAAATTCAAGAAATACGCCCGGACGTCGACGTCGTGCAGATCAAGAAGCGGCGCATCTCGACGCGTTCCATAATGCTTCAATTTGCCGGATTTCGTCCACTGGAACCACGACGCATACGCCGATTGTTTTCCGTTTTTCCGGACGTCCTCGTACGCGAAAAACCCTTCACCGGCATGCGAACACGTAAAATCCAACGCCACGCGCATTCCGAGCTCATGCGCCGCATCGAGCAGTCGCCTCAACGCAGGCTCGCCGCCGAGACGCGGATCAATCACCGCGGGATCGACCATATCGTACCGATGGCAATTGGCTCCGATATGAATCGGCGTCAAATACAATACCGTCACGCCCAGTTCGGCCAACGTGGGCAAGGCGTGCGTGATCCCATCGAGGTGTCCACCGGCATATTTTTGCGGACCGGGATCGCGCGACCATTTCGGATGCAGCACACGCGGGCGAAATCGGTCCACAAAAATCGTATAAATGACCGCGTCGCGCCACCAATGAGGAATCGGGTCTGTCGCCGGCTGCCATTGGAAAGGCAAACCCTGTTCATCGTCGACATGACGTCCATCCGCCAAAAGAAATCGTAATTGTAGTTTTCTCGAAGAAACAGGCAAACAAACTTCAAAAATCGCGTGTTCGTCTTCTTCGTGCACTCGCGTCATGAGCGTACGATGTTCCTGCAAATCGGCGGGCTCTTTCCAGCACAGAGTCAACGTATCGCCGTGACCGTGGCGTAATCCGGCGACAATACGCACGCCGCCGCGATTCGTTTCACTGATCCACGGCGGCGCGGGCGCAAACAACAATGGCTCCGGGCTACCCCCGACGGAAAACACGTGATTGCGCCGATTGTGCTCCGATCGCGTTCGCTCGGCCCGGGTATCGAGCGTCCATGCGCCATTCACCAAAAGCTTGTACGTGTACATGCCTTTCGGCAACCGCAACGCCAAAACGCCGACGGCCGCACCGTCCGCATCGAGTTCAATCGGTACTTCGAGCGGAATATCCCACGCCACGAATTCACCGACGACTTCAACGCGAGGCTTCTTATCGAATGGGCCCGCGACATGCACCGGAAGTTCGACGGCGTGATGTGAGTTCATTTCGATCCTTGTAACATATTTTCTTGCATCCTCGAATACTTCGGGCATCTTCGAGGTCGGTGCCGTTGGGCGGCTTTTGACACGAGGGTGCGTTATGATCAAGGTGCGAGTGCAACGCGTGGGAACGCAAATTGCGATGATGGGTGGCGTAGCCGCGGCAACGATGACCGGTGCGGGCTGCGCGGAAACAGATACGGAGACGGATGTCCCCGTCGACGCGAACGATTTGCAAATGGACAAACCTCTGTTCGTCGGAGGAGATGTCACGTTCGATATTTCGGGTTGGCCCGGCCCCGGTCAATCGATTGATTTCGTGATTTCCCAATCGACGACGGATGAATTTCTCCGCGTAGGGCAAAAACTCTCCTTCGATATTCCCGCACTCACACTCTGGGATTGGGTTCATCCGGGCACACCGACGCCGACCGTCGCCGAACTGCAAAACCTCGAAGCGACCATTACGATGACCGCCGCCGACAAAGGCAAACCATTTTCGACCTTCGACGTGAAAACCATTTCGTGGAAAGGTATGGACGCGTTTACGTTGCGCGCCGTCACCTCGGTAGCCACAATGCCACCCAAAGCGGACGAATTGCGGTTTTCCATGACAATCGTCGATAAAGCCGACGGCTCGAAATTGGACCTCGACCAAGCTCAATTCGTGAACCAACCCGTTTTCGGCGGCGAACTCCCCTCGAAAACCATGTTGTTCGATACCGCCTTTGCTCTGCGAGAACGGGTCATTGAAGGCGACGATCCCGTAGCCGGGTCATCCTTGCTTTTTGCGTATTCGGATTGGCGTGCCGATACGCTCGTCGACGCTTCCTCCATTGATCGGCAAATTGGTACGCAATTGTCCAGCGGCCGATTTGGGCAAGTAACCGTTCCGGTATACGGAACCATCGAACACGACGTGGGATTTGCCGTTTATTTCGACGACGGCCAAGATTGGCGCCCGGAAGTGTTGCTCGCGCCAAACAAGAATTCCCGCGTGCTCGGGCCGGGACGCACTGCGTACGAGACAAACCTCGCGGTTCCCGAAAAAGCTTCGCGTATGGCGCTGTATGTCCACGTCCGGACGCACCTCGTCGCCAATTATCCCGCGGGACCCGGTGTCACCAAATGGTACGCCGATGGTGAACGCATTTTGAAGGTGGAAAAATACGATAATCCCGGCGGACAACCGTTCGTCAATTATCAATACAGCGTCGACAATCGCTGAACGAGGCCCGGCATGGAGGTGGATATCGCCGCGGATTTGCACGGACACACGCGTTATTCGGATGGGCGCGCGTCGCCGGAAGAATACGTGGAATATCGGCGCAGCATCGGTTTGCGCCTTTGCGCCGTTGCCGATCACGACGTCTTGTCGGCCGTTCCCGCCGCCGCCATTGCAGCTCGACGCATGGGAATGTGGTTTCTTCCCGCCGTGGAAGTCACGAGCTTTTTGCATTTCGGTACGCCGCAAGCCGAGCAATTCCACGTTCTTGCTTACTTCCCGCCCGCATTCGCGTCCCCCGCGCGCCTCATGCGCACGAACTTGTACGCACGCGGGCAACGCGTACAGATGAAGTGGAAATGGTTTGTCTTGGAATGGATGTCATCCCTCGGTGCCGAAGACAAAGCCGTCCTGGATCCCGACGGAAAACTGGCCGATTTGCCGGATGCTGAATTTCCGGCGCTGCAATCGATGATTGATCGCATCACCGCGCGCACCCCCGACCTTTTCGACACCTTTCGCAAGCATCACATCCAATTCTGGGACACTGACCGCGAGCTTTTCGGTTGGACTCCCGAAGAAGCCATGGAATCGATTCGCGCCGACGGAGCCTTCGACGTCGTGGCCCATCCGGGTCGTTATCGCGACAAAGAACGTACCGAAAAGGCACTTTTGTTCGCGAGCGGCATTGAAGTCCACACGTCGCGGCATCGTGGCGACGTGGCCAAACGATTTCTCGAATTCGCCGAACAACACCGAAAAGCTTGGACGGTATCCGCCGACGATCACCAAAACGCGCGTTACATTCGCCCGCCCTGCGGTGTGCCCGTCCAAACCGTAGAAAAACTCTTCGGCCGCACGTTGTCGATGGACGAAATCATGGTGCGTTAAATTCGTTGCGGCGCGTAAGCGACGCAATGCCAGGGTCAAGGGGCCGCCGCCCCTTGCCGGGTCGAGGGCGGGGAGCCCTCGTGGGGCGTGTGGGGCAAAGCCCCACTCGCTGCCGGCTATACCGTAATCAAGGAATCGCCAACATGCGCACATCGTCGATGCGCCATTCTTCCGCAAATGAATCGCCGCCTGCCGTTTGATCATCGTACACGAATCGAGCCCGACACGAACTGTTCGCACAAACCGCCGACGCATTCAGCAAAACCGAACCCGTCGCATCGAGCATATACGACGTAAGCGCCGTCCAGGTCACGCCATCCTTGGACACTTCGACCCGCGCCACATCGGTCGCCAAATCCCAGTGATCAAAATCGTGATGGAAGGCCACGAGTACCGTGCCAAACCCGGTCGTCGTCACCGCGGGCGTACGCAATATCTCTCCGTCGAGATTCGCATTGGCTTTGTCTTTGATGAGGGCAAACCCACCGCCGGACAAACTCTCCGTCGTATTGTCCTGCGTGCACCCGAGCACCGGATCACAATATCCCCAGCCATTGCCGTCCGAAAAGATGTCGACGACGCTCATCATGCCCAGATCCATGTCGAAGTTTTCTTCGAACAGAACCGTATGCGTCTTGCATACCGCCGTTCCGGCAGGCCCCACGCACGACGCCGTCGAAACGCAGCGATTGTTTCGTCGCAATGGATCACACGGCATCCCCAATGCCACGATGGGTTTGACGTCGATATCCACCTGCACCAGGCCCGCATCTTGCGAGGTAAAACCATCCACCACGATCGCATAATTGCCCGCGGGCATATCCCGAAGCGAAAGCAGCTCGCTTTGTCCCGACGCACCGGCCTCCGCACAGCCCAATTCATTGCCGTTTCCGCACGGAAATGCGCGCACGTAAACGCCCACATCCAACGTCGACGCTTCAGGGGTTACGGTCAGACGAACATCCGACGGTTGATTCAAGGCCAACGACAACACGCCTTCCGGCGCTCCCGTTCCCGTGCACGTTCCCTGAAGAGCACCCATTCCTCCGGTCGTAACGAGGTAATGGCTCGAGCCTACGGCTTGCGGGGCTGCGCATGTGCCGGCATCGGGCAAAGCGACGAGCGGTTGTTCCGTCAAAACCAATTGATAAGGCCCGACATCCGTCGCATTGTGCCCCGCCAAGACAAACGTCACTTCGGTGGCCGGAGAAATCACGGGCGAACGCAATTTGGGGTGTTTGCCCGAACCGGAATCATCATCGCAAGCCATTTCCGTCGTGGGATTCAAACAATCGGCATGCATCCACAAAACGGGATCGAAAAGCGGCCCGGCGATGGGCATCGTATGAGCGATCAACCGCGTCAATGTCGGCTGAGTACGATAACGATGGAGCACCGTGGGAATGTTTGTCGTTCCAACCGAACACGACGGATTGCTGTAGTTCGTCAACATCGAACCGACGTTCGATCCATTGTAGACCGTCACCTCGCCGTCTTTCGACACGAGCATTGGATTTTGCAAATTGATGGCATTTCCGCAGAGCGTACCCGATTCCAGCATACAACCGGCAAGGCAACCGTCGTTCGGCGCCATATTGCCATCGTCGCAGGCCTCTCCGGATTCCTTGACCCCATTGCCGCAGACGGCCTCGATCTGACAAACCGCATTACAACCGTCGCCCATCACCGTATTGGAATCGTCGCACGCTTCGCCGGCATTGATCACGCCATTGCCGCAAAACGCCGACCCGCCCATTCCACCCATTCCACCCGAACCGCCATTGCCGCCCATTGCGCCCGAACCGCCATTGCCGCCCATTGCGCCCGCACCGCCATTGCCGCCCATTGCGCCCGAACCGCCATTGCCGCCCATGCCGCCTTGGCTCATTCCGCCCGTTCCTCCCAAACCGCCCATGCCCGCTTGCCCCGAACCGGCGTCGCCCCCCATTCCTCCGACTCCGACGCCACCTTGCCCGGATCCACTCGAACTCGAGCCATTGCTGGAAGAACTCGATGTGCCCGACGAATTCGACGAACTCGATGTGCTCGATTCGCTCGAACCACCCGAACCGCTCGACGAGCTCGTCGTTTGTCCGGTATCACTGCACGCGCTCACGAAGGCGGAAGCCAAGATTCCCAAACCGGCGATCTGAACGATTTTTTTCATCGACGTATTCTCCGACATGCGCGCGTCACGGGTGAGAATTTCAGCCTTTGATCTCATCCCGGTAAGAATTGGCCCATCCCATAACGAGCCCATCGACCCAAAGCCATCGGGCCGTGAACCAGAGTATCGAATCGCAATCGCAATCGACACATCAACCCGTCAAAGTCGCTCGATTTCGACGAACCTCGACGGGGAAAATCGATACACGTCGCAATCGATGCGGTGCTGTTCGAGCCTTCACGCAACGCGGCGATGGATTGATATCGACCGGGAGAAACCTCAACTTCTATGGAAACGCACGGAGAGTGTCCCTTTTCGGCAAGTTCTTCCCGGACGATCGATTCAATCGTCGTCAACGAAGCGGAGGAATCGACGACGAACGGTGTTTTACTTTGCCAAACAAACGAACTGCCAAAATGTTCGACAGTCCCGGCGAATTGTGATTTCGGTCCGATGTCCACGAGGACGACGATCACCGGTGTGTGTTTACCGTTTTTGACTTGCTTCAATCGCTTGAGTGCGTCAATCGCCGCAGCATCGAAACCTTTCGGCGCGTGAACCAAGACGTGATCAATCCGCGCGTGCCGAGCATCGTGCGAAATGGGAAAGAAAATCAATGCATCGGGCGGGGCATGATCCGCGTCACCCGGAACATTCGCCGCAAAACATGCGGACTTACGGCCATTCCGCGTCGCAACCCGAGCCAACGTGGCATCGAGTGCCTTCATCCAGACGAGCGCATCGACGGGATGCGCAAGTCGCTGATTTTCCAAGCCATCAATGTCGAAGGCGAGCAATGCCGTATCTACCATGTCCAATTCTCTACGCCGCTTTCAATCATCCGACGCGGGGTTTTTGGGATTGCGTATCTTCGAGATCAAGGACCAACCCGACGACGAAGGCGTACGCGTCGACGACGGGACGGCAAAATTCTGCGAAGAAGAAGACGACGGCGGTCGTGACGACGGCGGTGGCATCGTTTCCGGGATGGACCGACGCGAGCTATGACCAATCCGAGCAAAAACTTTTTCCGGCGTTTCACCGTCGTACGTGGTTTCAGATGTCAAACTTCTCACCGTCTGGCTGATGGTACGACACATCTCCGGCACGCCCTGAATGCCTCGTCGAGTCAACAAGGCCGGCAATATCCTGTCGAGCACCACCAACATGGCTTTTGCATTCACCGTTTTCGGAACGAGTCCCGCGTCCTTGAGCGCCAAACGCAAGGTTCCCCGCGCTTCGAGGCGACTCATACGCGACAACACCTCGAGTTCGTCGGCTGCGCGCTCGAAAACGTGCGACTCGTCGCTCATGGAAGCCCCTCGAGACGATAACGAGTTTCCACATATCGGACGTAACGCTCGGGCGGAAAGAAACTGAGAACCAATGGGATCGCCGCAACGATTCCCAAAAAGAAACCCGAGAATGTACACAGACGAGCAAAATCCTCACCACTCAAATGCAATTTCACGCCCATCATGATGAGCATCAGCATCAGCCCAAAACAAATATGCGTAAATCCCCACAAACTAAAGCGATCGGCAAGGAGCGGCTCGGCCAATCCGAAACGCACGCGCCGACGCATCAATCGCGCATACCAAAGCGATTCAATGGCCGCCCACGCATAACAAATCATGCGCAAAATGCTCCGCGGCACGAGCGCCGAAGGAACTCCGTGATCCCACGGAACCCAATGATTGATCAACGGCATCGACAACAACGCCATTGCAAGAACGACCGAAACCGCTTTCGCCCACCGTTCGTCCCGGCGAAACACAAACCAAACGAAGACCACCGTCGCAATAAATCCCAAATCCACCAATCCACCGGCAAGCTCCGTCACCCATGGGGCTGGGACACCATGACCCAAAGCCGCTCCAAAAAATCCAAAAACGTATCCCCCAAGCGGCAATCCGGTGGACAACCCCAAAAGAAACTCGGGCCATTGCCGTGTGCGAGCAGCAAGTCGAAGTAAGCGTGCAGATACCAGCCCCAGCAAACTGGCAATGAGAAGCAGCGCGACGAGAGCAGCCGGTTTCACGAAATCTGTCCGACCATAGCATCGTCCGGGGCGCCACGTCGAGCACGACGCGCGTGCTCGAGTGTCAAAAGCTTGCGCCGCCGAAAACCGTGCCGGTCATTTCGTCAAATTCTTGGCTTCCACTTGAATGACCATATCCTCCAAGGCTGCAATTTCCCGCAATAGCTCAACCGAAGGCGGCTCGGCGATCCGAATCGCCGCCACCGCAGCCTTCGAGCCTTGGAATATCGTGTTCGTCATATCCGCAACATTGATCCCATATTTGCGGATAATGCCGAGAACCTGCGCCAATACACCCACTTTGTCGTAATGCCGCACGACGAGCTCGCACTTGGCAGGCGCGTGCGCTTCGATGTTGACCACATTGGGCGGACGGCCCGTGCTCACATATTCACTGCAAATACGAATGGCTTCGGCGGCAATGGCATCCTGAGCCTGCTCGGTGCTCGCCCCAATGTGGTGCGTTCCGACGAACCCGGGCATTGAAAATATCTCCGCGGTCAAACCTTGCGCGGTTCCGCCCGCCGGTTCATTGGCGAATACATCGAGGCCCGCGCGAATTCCTCTGTCCTTCATCGCCGCAATGAGCGCCGGTTCGTCATGTAAACCGCCCCGGCTCGTGTTGATGAACATCGCCCGCGGCTTCATGTGCGCAAAGAAATCAGCATTGAACATGCCCTTCGTTTCTTTCGTCTGCGCCAAATGCACCGTGATGATGTCGGACTTTTCCGCAATTTCCCGCAACGACGAGCAATATTCGACGCCCAGCTCTTCGGCTCGGGCAAATGAAAACGATCGCGAATGCGCCAATACGTGCATCTCGAACGCTTTCGCTCGTTCCACGACGGCCAAACCAATGGCCCCCAAGCCGACCACACCGATGGCCTTGCCTTTGAGACCGTCGGCTTTCGAGTATTCTTTCTTGTTCCACACGCCGCGCCGCAAATCCGCCGTTCCATCGGCAATTCGCCGATCGAGCGCCAACACCAGGCCGAAGGCCAATTCAGCCACCGCCACCGCGTTTTTCCCGGGACAATTGGCGACGTAAATACCTCGTTCGCTGGCCGCGGAAACGTCGATCGTGTCGTACCCGGCTCCGGCCCGCAGAATCAATCCCAAATCTTTCGCCGCTTCAATGGTCGCGCGATCGACTTTGGTGCTGCGCACGACGACGATATGCGCGCTCCGGGCTTTTTCAGGCAAAGACTCGGTCGTCGCATTGGGATCATACGTGACTTCGAGCCCCAACGCTCGCAGGTCATTCAGGTGGCGTTCGGGAAAAGCATCGGCAATGAGGACGCGCATGGACGTGCATGTTCGCGCAAGAGCCGCCGTTTGTCCAGAGGATCGAAACGAAAATCAACGCCGCCGTTCGAGCAGTTTCAAGACCTCGCGACGATGGTTCGACGCCCGCGCAATCGCGAGCGGTGTTTCTCCCGCCTTGTTCTTGACGTTTACCTTGGCACCGTGCGCGAGCAGCACTTCGGCACCGCGAACCGAACCAAGCAGCGCCGCTTCATGCAATGGCGTATTTCCCTCGTCGTCCACGACGTCGATATTCGCGCCCGCCTTCAGGAGCATCACCATGCCTTTCGCGGGCCCCGCATCGACGTACTCGGTTTCATGCGGCCCGCCGATATCCATGTAGATGTGCACTTCCTGCCGCCGATACGCAAACGGTCCCCAATGCAAAGGCGTTCGTCCATGCGAATCTCGCGCCTCGATATCCGCGTGCGCCGCAATCAATAACGCCACGGCTTCTTCTTTTCGCGCAATCAACGCCTCGTGTAATGGCGTGTATCCGTCATTCGTCGCGTGCGGACTCACTTCGGCTTTTGCCGCCAGCAAGATCCGCATCGTGCTCAGATGCCCGTATTTCGCGGCGGCGTGCAGCGGCGTAAAACCCCAACCGTCGGGTTCACCGTTGGGATTCGCGCCTTTCGCGATCATCGCCGAGACAAACTTGTCGAGTCCCCCGCGCGCCGCCAAACCCAACGCCCCCTTGTCCATCACCGCGCCCGCTTCCATGAGCACGAACGCCGCGTCTTCGTACGCGTACTCGAGCACCCAGGAGATCGCCGGCCCGTACGGATGCGCCTTCGCCGTAAGCAATTTCGGGTGCGTTGCGACAAACGCCTCGAGCTGCTCTTTCGTGGCGTCTTTACGCGCCAGGTCTCGGTATTCTTCGATCAATGGTTCGTCTGTGGGAGGTTTTTCCGGAACAGCCAGCTTGAGGGGCGGGACCCACGCCGATGCCGACACCGAAGCGACCACCGGCGCAATCCATACGCCGGGCGCCGGAGCCGAGGATGGCGGCGCATCCGGGTTCGTCGGGATCGATGATTCCCGCGCGCTGCACGCTGCAAAAAGAAGCGTCAACCCAAGAAGGTTCGTCACGGCGGTACGGCGAAGGCCCACGCCGAGCAGCGTATCACGCCCGCTCGAACCGCGAATCAGATCCGGCGAATTTCCCCGCGGCTCAAACGAACAAACTGAATCACGAGCGTAATGGCCACACCGAAAAGAGCCGCCGTCAACCCCCACCAAATCCCCTCGGCTCCCAGATGAAACACAAAGCCCAAAACCAACGCCAACGGCAACCCGACCAGGTAATGACCGATCATGTTCACGTGCTGCGTGGTCGTCGTATCTCCCGCACCACGTAATGCTCCGGCCATGATGACTTGAGCCGCGTCCGCCAACTGAAAAATCGCCGCAATCCGCAAAAGCGGCACGGCATTGCGAATCACGTCGGGTTTGTCCGTCAAGACTCGCGCACACAAGCCCGGCGCGAATGCAAAGAGCAGAATCGAGACGCTCATCATCAGCGTCCCCGCCAAAAGCCCCGCAAAACCCGCTCGACGTACGCCGGCCGAATCATTTCGACCCACCGCCAAACCCACGCGTACCGCCGTCGCATTCGCCACACCCAACGCAAATACGAACGACATGCTCGCCAATCCAAGCGCCACTTGATGCCCCGCCAAAGCTTGCGGACCAAGCCAACCGGCAAACACTCCGGCCAATGAAAACGCCCCCGCCTCGGCCAAAAGATGCAGCGCAATGGGCTTCCCAAGACGCGCAATTTGCCGCATGGTCTCAGGATCACGCCGAAAATCTTCGGGCTCGGGCCGCCCCCCATGACGCATGAGGGGCCGGTAAAGCGCCATCAGGGCGACAAACGAAGCCATGGTCGAAGACAAACCCGATCCGAAAACACCGAGCGCCGGAAGACCGATACCGGGCAAACCAAACCACGCCAAACCCGCGTCGCCATAAATGAAGATCACGTTGCCGATGAAGTTCGCGATATTGGTCCAAACAAATGCCCACGCCGTCACCCCGGCTTGACCGATCGCCTGCAAATACGTGCGCCCCGCCGTAAACACCAGAAATGGTACGACGTTGAAGAATCGGCCCAAGACAAACTGAAACGCCGACTCCGCAGTCACTTTGTCGATGCCGATCTTTTCGACAAACGCGCTGCCCACGAGCATCAAGACCATCGCCGGAACCGACGCCACGAGCGCGATCCACACCGCTTGCCACAAAACCCGTCGCGCCCGCGATCGCTCCTTTGCGCCGATCGCCTGCGAAACAAGCGGATCCATGCCCAGCACGAGGCCCATCGCGACCAGCGAAATCGTGAAAAAAATCCCGTTGCCGAGCCCCACTGCCGCAAGAGACACCGCGTCGAGTCGCCCGACCATGGCCGTATCGACAAACCCAAGCACTTGCGAACCGGCCATGCTCGCCACGATCGGTAAACCAAGACGAACCAGCGCGCGTAGCTCTCCGCCAAACGTCGCCGTCTCTTGCACATCCGTGCTCGTGGTGCCTTCGGCCGCGCTCATGAAGCCGAGCGCTATAGCGCCGCGATGACCGGAGGCAAACAGAAGCCTGGAAAAAACCTCGGGTTACGCCGCTGCTTGCGTCAAACGCTCGGCAAGCTCCGACAGATTCGTGATCATCGTGAAGTCTTTTTCGTGCCAAGCGATGACGCGATTCAACAGATGATCGTGGGTCGAGAACGTACGGCGCAAGAGGCCCAGGAACTTGGGCGGTGCCGCAATGACGAGATCATCGAACGCGTGAGCATCGAGATGCGTCGCGAGACGATGGCCGATCTCGCGAGCGAATTTTTCCGCTTCGACGCGCTTGGGGTTTGTCCGCGGTTCCTTGGCCGAACGGCCGTAATTCGTCGGGCTCGAAGCGAACGTACGCCCGGGTTTGTCGGACATGAGGTCGAGGTTCTTCGCCCGGGACTCGGGATGTTCGAAGACGTCGACGATGACGAACTTGGATGCGCCCTCCGTCTGCGAAAAAAGACGCGCTCGACTGCCATCGGCGACCAAAACGAAGGTTTTTCGCGGTTGATTCACGAACACGTCCCCCCTCGAGCTACGTCGAAATTTCGCGCTGGATCGATCTATCGAACCCGCCGCGTGATTGGCAATTGGCCGAGCGTCACGAGATGCACGCCAAAAGATCCCCACCCGCCGGCTTGACGACCCCCCTCGACACGACTACACGGCGCGATCTCGTTGACAGACCTTTCTCGACGTTCCACGCGGACAAACCATGCCTCTCTCCGGTAAACAAAAGCGCCACTTGCGAGCGCTCGGTCATCACCTCGATCCGCTCGTTCAACTGGGCAAACTCGGATTGACGGATGGAATCATCTCCGCCGTCGACGCGGCGCTCGAAACCCACGAGCTGGTCAAGGTGCGTATCGGCACCGAGTGTCCGGACGATCGGCATGATGTGGCGGAAAAGTTGCCGCCGCTCGTGCGTGCAGAATTGGGACAGGTTCTCGGACGAACCCTGCTGCTGTACCGACGGCATCCGAAAGAGCCGAAGATTTCGCTGCCGAAGGCGTGATCAACGGCCGACGAGGCGCGCCAGCGTGCGCTGAAACTCATCCACGCTGATGTTCACGTGCTCGACGACTCGGCCGTACAACATCGCGGTGGGAACGTTGCGTCCTCCGAGCTCGTCTTCGGTTTGCTCGAGGACGAAAAGAATGACGCGTTCGATACGCGTCAGGCCGTCGCGAACATCCGGAATGCGGTCGTAAGACGGTCGAGGTTTGGACGACATGCCGATCTCTTGGGTGTAAGCGACGCCGGGTGTACGTTGGTAGCTCCAAGGCCCCGAGCAGGCAAGGCGTGCCCGGGTTTCATTCCGACAAACACGACGATTCATGCGATCTGCCAACGACATCCACCCGGGCGCCATTGTTGCCGGCAAGTACCGCGTCCGCGCGATCTTGGGACGAAACCATGGTTTGACGATCGATGCGTTTCATACGTCGTTCGATCAACGCGCCATCATCAAGTTGCTCCTGCCAAACCAAGCCGCAGCGCAAGAAGTCGAACGGTTTCGGCGCGAGTCGCGAGCTCTGTCCAAGATCGCTTCCGAGCACGTCGCCCGCATTCTCGACGTGGGAAACGAGGCGGACGGATCGCTCTACCTGATTCGGCAGTACATCGACGGAACGGACCTGGAAAAACACATTCGCCGCGTCGGTCCGCTGCAAATCAGTGAAGCCGTATTGTATGTGCTCCAAGCATCCGAAGCGATCGCCGAGGCCCACGCCAACAGCATCATCGTCCGCGATCTCGAACCGTCGCACCTGTTTTTGACGCAACGCACGGGTGGAGCGCCGCTCATCAAGTTGGCCGATTTCGGCACGGCAAAACTCATCGCCGGCGCGGCGGAAGGCGCAGGCCCCGTGGAGATCACCGGCACGGCGATGTTCGGCCTCACGCCCTACGCATCACCGGAGCTCATTCGCAAAGCGCGCGACGTCGATGCCCGCACCGACGTGTGGTCGCTCGGCGCAGTCTTGTACGAGCTGCTCGCCGGTCGACCTCCGTTTCAAGGCGAAGCGGCGGCGCTGATGTTGCAAATCATTCGTGAAGCCCCGCAACCTTTGTCGCTGCTTCGTCGGGACATACCCGTCGAATTGGAGAACGTGATCGGCTGGGCGTTGGCGAAAGATCCCGACGCGCGTTTCCGAAACGTGCATGCGTTTGCCCACGCGCTCGCGCCGTTCGCGCCTCCCGAAGGGCAGCTTTTGATCGAACGAATCGGGCAGATCACGGCGACGGCGAAAGAGAAAAAAGCGAGCGGTTCGGTGCCGCCGCCGGCGATGCCCGGGTCGCTTCCGCCCGCCGTACCCCCGCCGCGGACGGGTTCGTCGCCGGGTTCGTCCCCGGGCGCTTGGGTGCCCCCGCCAAACCCACCGCCCATGCCTGCCGCAGCGCGTCTGCCCGCGGATCTCGTGAACGCGCCGATCGATGAAGATGCCGAAACGAGCATCATTCCCGGCTCGGTCAACCTCATGGCCGCAGCGAAAGCGCAGTATCCGTTTGCCGTTCCCGGTGCCGCGGGTTCCGCTCCCGGGTCCATACCCGTACCAAAGCCTTCGACACCACCGCAGGCCGCACCGTCGTCTTCGGGAGCGTTTGTCGATCCGTACACCGCACCATTGCCGGCGTTGCCTCCAACAGCAACAGCCGAGCCGCAAGCAGCAGCGCCACCGCCGCCACCGGCGCGCGAACCTGCCCCCACGGTGCTCGCAAGACCGCCCGATGTGACCGTGCCTCAGGGCCGCGCACAGAGTCGCTTGCTTCCGGTGCTCTTGGCGTTTTGCGCCTTGGGACTCGTCGCCGCCGTCGTGCTCGCCGTGTTGCTCATCCGCAAACAAGGTTCGTCCGAGGGTACTGCGACAAACGAGGCCCAAAGCGGCGCGACCGGCCCGATTGTCATTGCAGCCCCAACGAATCCAACGACTCCCTCGACGACTCCGACGGAAACGGCAGCTCCACCCGGCACGGAAGCCCCGTCCGCGAGTGCATCGGCGGCCCCGAGCGCAGCGGAAGCTCCGAGCGCGACGGTGGCGGCGGCCGATACGTCCGCGCCGACATCCACGGGCGAAAGCAAAACAAAGTCGAATTCGTCCCCACCGCCTCCACCTCCGCCACCTCCGCCCCCGCCGCCTCCGGCCGGTGGAAACGGGACACTCGTCGCTGTTTCCGTGGGTGGTCCGTGCACATTCACGGTCAATGGTGCGTCCAAAGGAACGTCCTCGTCGGTACGTTTGTCTCTCAAGGCCGGTGCATACACGGTGACGTGTAAATCGAAGAGCGGCGCCAAGTCGAAAGCGGTGGTCGTAAAGCCTGGAGAAACGGCCATGGCGATGTTCAAGCAATGAAGGCGTGAACTTTGCTTGATTCCGAAGTGCAGTCGCGAATCGAACTGCATCATGGGAACAAGTAAAAGTCGTGAATCAGCTGGAACCTGCGCGAATCGAAGTCGATCGAGTGATACCTGCGATGCCCGAGTCACGGGCGCGTGTACGAACGCCCGACGGGCCGCGTCGTGTCGATGAATTGCTCGATGCTTTGCGGAAAGTCTCCGGTCGTCATGTGGTGGTGATTCGCGGATATCCCGATCCGGACAGTCTGGCGAGTGCCTGGGCGCATACGCGCTTGGCGGCAAGCGTGGGCATTGAATGTGACATTGCGCATTTGCCGATCGTGAGTCGAGCGGAAAACCGAGCAATGGTGAATTTGCTGGATTTGCCGTTGGTTCGAGTCACGACGACCGAAGATCTGGAACGTTACCAAGCGTTGAGCCTCGTGGATGCCAATTCGCTCGAATTGCCTCGAAATACGGGTTTGCCTTGTGTATCCATCGTGGATCATCACACCTTGGCGACGAAACCCACGGCGGATTTCATCGATATTCGTTTGTCCGTCGGAGCGGCGAGCACGATTTACACCGAATACCTGATGGATGCGCCCACACGCGTTCTCGACAATGCGTCGATTGCCACGCGTTTGACGACGGCGCTCGCTTACGGGATTCGTAGTGACACGGACGAGTTGCTTCATGCATCGAGCGATGATTTGCGAGCCATGGCGAGTATCATCGATTTGGTCGATGTGGACATCTTGGCGTCATTGTCGCGTTATGGAATTCCTGCGGGTTCGATGCGCATCATGCGTCGAGCCCTCGAAGCGATGCATGTGGAAGGAACTTGGGTATTTGCAGGAGTCGGACAAGTACGTTCACAGGATCGCGATGCCATTGGTCAAGCGGCGGATTTTTTGGTGCGACGCGAAGGTATTCGCACGGCGATTACGTTTGGCTTGGTCGAAGGCTGGATTGACGGATCGTTACGAACGACGGATCCCTCGCTCGATCCGGCGACTTGGCTGCGGGACGCATTCGGCATTGGCCCCTTGGGGATGCCTTATGGCGGAGGACGACGCGGAAAAGGCGGATTTCAGATACCGCTCGGCCCATTGGCGAGTTGTCCGAATCAGGAGGCCTTGTGGCATGTGGTGAAAGAAATGGTGGAAGACACGATTCGGAAACGAATTGGAATGAATGACGAAGCGGGTTGACTCATTACGGGCATAAATTCAAAGCGCCTTGAATTTCGTCGACGAGGGACGGAATATCGAGTGGTTTCGACAAGACGCGTCGGACGCCGAGCTCGGCGAATCCGGTATAAAGTTCGTAATGGAATGCAATGACGATGATCACGGCGGGGCGAGCTCGAGGAAGCATTTCGGCGAGCGCTCGAATGACCCCGACCCCATCGAGCCTGGGCATCATCAAATCGATCACCAGCGCGTCGATGTGTTGTCGTTCGAGCAATTTGAGGGCTTCGACGCCGTCGCCTGCGAGCAAAACATTGAAATTGGACAGGAGCAGGAGATTGCGCGTGGAGCAACGGATTTCCGCGTCATCGTCGACGATGAGGACGGTCCGCCTGCGCGTATGGTCGCCGGAAAAATCCCGTTGCTCGTGGTTCACTCGCGCGGATATGAGGCCGTCGGGGACGAACGCAAGGGGGAAAAACTCCCTGAACGACAATGACGTGCGGCTTCATTTTCCGAAAACGCGCAATACCGCCAGATCGCCGTTGAACGGCAATGCCCCGAAGCACGGCAAATCGCCCGCCCACCGTACCGGCGAGCGCAGTTTGTCGGAGCATATCGGGGTTGTCTTCGCCGTGAATGAATGCGCGAAAAACCCGAGCCAAGATACGTTTTTCTCGCCAACCATAACGATGTTTGCCACGCTGCGTCCCAATCGACGCGCAGCTTCGCGTTGCAAGGGATCTTCCGCGAGATTTGCCGCCTAAGCGCGGCTCATGCGCCTTCATTCCCGACCGACCGGCCCGATCAGGACAAACCATCGGCTCGACCGCGCAGCTCGTGCCCACACGTCCTGGCCCGCACGTTGCTCACTCGTCGCGCGATGCAGGAAGACCCTCGCCAATTTTCACCGACCAACGGGCATTCGTCCGTCCGGTTTGTTCGTCAAGTAAAACATGCCGACGATGAGCTCGTCACGCTCGTCTCCAAAAATCCACTCGCTGTTCTCGGGATTGCCCTGGCCATTGGTTATGTCATCGGCCGCGTCGTCGCCCGGCACGGCTGAACGAAAGGAAGGCCATTTCATGGCGCAACGACATTTCAGAAAGACAAACAATCCGCGTGAACCCCACGAAACGCAGCCCGAAGTCCAGCCGCTGGGATTCGATCCCGGCCTGGCCATCGATACCGTGACGAAAGCCGCTCGGGAAAACCCGCATGTGGCAATCGTCGCCGCCCTCGCCGCCGGGTTTGTCCTGGGTGGTGGCGTGACGCCGAAACTCATCGGCGCCATCGCCATGTTTGCCGCTCGGCACTACGTTCGGGCAACCATCGAAGAGACCTTCGCTTCGCTCCAGCCGATGCCCGAAGAACCCGCCCACTCCAATCTCTGATTCACCGCTCATTCCCGCCCAAGACATCCCACGTTTTCATCGTTTGTCGGATGTATCCGCGCCAAACCAATGCGTTTGGCCGAATCGAACCCCCGGCATTTGTCGACCCATACTTTCGACCTACAAACGCAACGTGCCTGGACGCCATTCGACGCCCAGGCACGCAATAATCCGGCGACGATCCGCCGACAAACTCACGGCGCGTGTTGCGGCGCCGTCATCGCTCCCCGGGAATGCTCGCGAATCTCCGCCACGGAAGATTCGAGCTCTCCGCGTACGCGATTGGCCGCAAGACGGGCTCGATCACGGGCTCGTTCGGCACCTTCGCGCAAACGCTGACGGGTTTCATCGCCCGCGCGAGGAGCATACAAGACGCCGATGCCGACGCCGGCGAGCAAACCAAGGCCCACGCCCGCGGTCATGGGCCAAAACCAGCCGGCGCTTCGATAACCATAAGGGAATGCACCGGACAAACGCCGAAAAAACAGATTCGTGTTCATCGTTCGAACTCTCCATCCGCAGTGAACGCCCGCATGCGTGTATTCGCACACGGATTCGTCATCGCGGTGGACATGGCAGCGCGCATGCCACGAAGCGGTGAGCACATCTTGTACGTTGGAGAGACAAACGAGCGTACGGAAGAACAAACCCGGCGGAGGGAGGGGCCGGAGCGTCGAGGGTTTGGCTGGACCTACTTGCAGAAACCGTCGATGCAGATCTTGCCGGGCGCGCATACGATGCCGGCCGTCGGATCACACTCGTTTCCGAGGTTGCCGTCCGAGCCGCAGACCTCGTGATTGCCCGAAACGGTCGTCACGGGCTTGCAGACGTTGAATTGGAGGTTGTCGCAGATCATCGAGTTTGGCGGGGCACACGAGATGTAGCAGTTGTGGTGCAAGCAGATGCTGCCGACCGCGCAGGCGTCTTGCACGCCGTCGGTGCCGCAAACGAAGAGCGGGGTTTGGCTGGGTATACAGCCGTTTTCGACCCACACTTGCCCTGCGGGGCACATCCCCTGCTGGCTGCGCGGAACGCACGTGCCCGCGACGCAAACCTTGGCCGGACTCATGCAATCGTTCGTGATGGTGCAGCCTTGGATCGCGAGCGTGCAGATGCCGAGAGCGGTGTCGCAACCGAACCCGTTGGTGCAGTCATTGTCGGTCGCGCAGGCGGCCGTGCACTTTCCCGCCACGCACTTGTTGTTCGCCGGGCATTGCGTTTGATCCGAACATTGATCCATGGGCGGGGTGCAAATGCCGCTGATGCACGCGTATCCGATGCCCGCATTGGCGCAATCGATGTCTTCGCCGCACGCCAAAGGATTGACCGAGACGCACCCGTTCGCCGTGCAGGCATAACCAAAGATGCAACCGATCATCGCGCACGCGCCGGGTTGGCACGTGCCGTTCGGAGCGCAGGTTTCTCCTGCCGAACAGTCGGAGGGATTGCCGCAGTAGATCGGCGGAGGCGGATTGCCCGAACTGCTCGACGAGCTGCTCGACGTGGACGAACTGCTGGTTCCTCCGGACGAACTACTCGAGCTCGACGAACCGGTTGAGCTGGACGAACTCCCGGTGCCTTCTTGGCAGCTCGCGGTGAGGTCGGAATTGACGACGCAGGTCAGGCCGGTGGGACACCCCCAGCTCGTGCAATCTCCCGGATGACACTGATTGTCGGAACCGCACGTTTCGTTGAAGTTGCATTCCTGGTCCGACGAACATCGGGGGTTCGGGGCGCAGGATGGATCCGTGCACATCGGATCGGGAGGCATGCCGTCGCCGTCGTAGATCGGGCAGCCCGCCAAGATGGAGAAGATTCCGACAAACCCCACAAGAGAAAGTCGCTTCATACGCGTCTCCCAACAAGCGTTCGACAACGCAGCGAAAAAAGCCTCCGGAGCATCCGCATCGACACTCCGTTCAGCGGTCGAAGGTAGCAAGCCGCGTGCCTCGGACAAGGCAAGTCGGTGCAGTTCTTGAACGCAACATCGATCGTGATTGCCAAACGCGGAGAGAAAGCATTCGTCGTTGGCGACTGCGGCGCTCGCGATCACGAACGTCAAGAAAGATCGTTCATCGGAGTGAAGATACGTTCACGTTGCTCTGTATCGTTGGGGCCGGTCGTGTCGGACGTGGGCATTCGTGCGGTCGCCGCCGGCGAAGAGCGTCGGTGCGTACCAAATTCCGGCGCCTTTGTTGCCTTCTGAGGCGCGACAGGGAAAGCTCTGCGGTGCCTCATGGAAGTCACCTGCGAGCGCTGCAGTACCGTGTACGACTTCGATGACGCGCTCGTTTCCGAGCGCGGCACAACGGTCAAGTGCACCACGTGCAGCCACCAGTTCAAGGTGCGACGCACAGTGCCCACCACGGGCCCGGATGTTTGGATTGTCCGAACAGTCGACGGTCGCGAAATCGAGTTTTCGGCGCTGCGTGATCTGCAAGCAGCCATCTACGACAACCGTGTCACGCGTGACGACGTCCTCGTAAAAGGAAGCAGTCGCCCCCGACGCCTCGGCTCCATCGCGGAGCTCGAACCGTTCTTCAATCGGGGCGCGACAAACGCTCCTCGCCGCGCACGTACGCTTGCAGGCGCAGGAGCTGCGCCCGTGCAAGCCGTCACCGCTCAGCGCAACGAGACATCCGTGGTGTTCTCCTTGCCAAACCTCATGCAGGCCGGCGTGGAAAAAGACGGCGATGTCCCGGTTCGTCGCAGTACGGTTCCTCCCCCGCCGACACCCATCGCCGGCACTCCCGGTGCGGCTCAAGCGTCTCGCCGACCATCCATTCCCCCGGCGACTCCCCGCAGTGCATCCGACGGCTCACCACCTCCCTATCGTCGCGGATCGATTCCACCTCCTCCGCCGCGCACCGTCGGCGTCGCTTCTTCGAACCCCGGCGGATGGTTTGGCACTCCAAGCAGCGTCGACTACGACGAAGAATGGTCGAGCGCCGGCATCGAGCGAATCAGCGCATTGCCTCCCCCACCGATGCCGCCGCGGCGAAGTGCGCCTCCGCCTCCGCCGATGTTTCCCGAGCCGCCACCGCCGCCTCCTGCGGAAACCATGAAGGCGCCGCGCATGTTTCCCGATCCCGAACCGACGAAGATCTCGAAACCGCCGACGCCCCCGGAAGAGCCGACGGCCAAGCCGAGCGTCTCCGTGGCGGACGCGAACGGCACGACCTCGCCGTCCGCCGACAAACTCATCGCCGACAAACCAGACTTATCTTCGACAAGTGATGCGGATTCGTCGGACGAATCGAACGCGAGTGAACTCTTCGGTTCCTCAGCGGACGAACGTACGTCGCAACCAACAACGAGCACCACGTCTATGCAGTCACCGTCCAGCGAACGTTCGTCCGGACCGGGATCGAATGTTCCATCGATGCCGCCGGGATCGAACGCCCCTTCCATGCCTCCGGGGTCGAACGCCCCTTCCATGCCGCCATCTCGCATGAGCGGCGAACCGTTCAGCGAACCACGTCATTCGGTCGCCACGCCCTCACGTCGTGCCGGTGCCGCGCGTTGGATCGTTGGGTTTGTCCTTCTGGGATGCACGGCGCTGGCAGCGATCACGATCGGTCCGAAGCTGATGTCCAAAACCGGATCTTCGGCGACGCAATTGGACGCTCGTGTGGCCACGTTGCTCGATCAAGGCGATCGCGCGATGAACGACGGAGACCTCGAAGCCGCCAACGATGCGTTTGTCAAGGCCAGCGCCCTTGCCGACAAAGATGCGCGTGTCGAGTTGCGCTTGGCGCGGCTCGCGATCGTGCGCGGTGACATTCCGTGGCTCAAGGTGCGTCTGCTCGCCGAATCGGATCCCGAGCTGGCCAACACGCGACGTGAACTCGTTCTCGCGGCGACACGCGCGCATCAAGCGGCGGAGCGATTGCAAGCCCTTTCGCCGAACGAACCGGACGCGACACGTTGTCGTATCGATGCGTTGCGTCTGCAAGGCAATGTCGCGGAAGCTCGAAAGCTCGTGGCTTCGTTGCTCAAGCCCACCGGCGTTTCGAATGACGAAATGGTGTTTGCCCTGCTCGACTTGGCCGAACCCACGCCGACATGGCCGACGGTCATCGAGCGTTTGTCCAATGCGGCGCGCAGCGAACAGAACCTCGGTCATGCTCGTTCGATGTTGATTTACGCGCTCGTGCAATCCGGCGACGTGAGCCGAGCGAAAACGGAATTGGAACAGCTCGTCGCCATGCCGCGGCCTCATCCGTTGATCGGGGCATTCCGCGGCTACATTGCCGAAGCGGAAAAGACGGAAAATGGCGGAGCCAAAGAAGAAGATGCCGCCGCACCGGCCGACGACAATGCCCTTCTGCAATCGGCCAATGAAGCGCTGACGAGCGGCGATATCGAAAAAGCTTCGGGTTTATTGAAAGATTTGGAAACGCGGCTGCCCAATGACGCCAATGTCCTCACGGCGCTGGGCAAACTGGCGCTGAAGAAGAAAGATCGCGCCGCGGCAGCCAAGTATTTCGATCGCGCCGTCGCGGCCGATAAAAACCAATTCGACGCGATGGCCGAGCTGGCCGATATCAAATGGGACAGCGGAGAAAAACAGGGGGCGAGTATTCTTTATCGGCAAATCATCGAACGGGCCGGTTCCGACAGTCCACATTTGGCCGTCGCCAAAGAGCGTTTTTCCGCATTCGCCGACAGCATCAATGAATAACCCGCAGAATAACATGACAAACGGCGAGAGATTGCCCGTGCTCACGGGAATTTTCGCGAAGCGCCGACGACGTTCGTTTGCTCCGCTCATCGCGGCCGTCGTCGTCTCCACCATGGGTTTGGCATGCCAAGGTCGTCCGAAAAGCACGTCGGGCTCGGCGAAGAGTCGTCCGTCCTTCGATGCGCCTGCGGTTGTTGAAATCGATCTCGGGCATGGGGCGCCGGAACTGCCGGCGGCAGGAATTTTCGCGGCCGGTCGAGGGCGCGGATTCGCGGATCTCGTGCAAACGATCGAATCGGCCAACAATCGCTCGACGACCAAAGGCTTTTTCATTCGTTTGGGAACGGCCGGATTTGGTTTGGCGCGGGCGCATGAAATCGGCCGCTTGCTCGATGCCATCCGAAAATCCAAAAAACCCGTCGTTTGTCACGCCGATGATCTCGGTAATGGCACGTTGCTCCTGGCCTCCGTCGGCTGCGATCGCATTTGGTTGAGCCCCGCGGCGGGCGTCAATTCCATCGGTTTGGCCGCGGAAATGCTCTACGGCAAACGCCTCCTCGACAAACTGCACGTCGACGTGAATTTCCTCCAAGTCGGCAAATACAAAGGGGCGAAGGAGCCCTTTACGAACGACAGCGCGAGTCCCGAAGCTCGCGAATCGCTCGAAGGCGCATTACGCGGTATGCGTACGGCGTGGCTCGACGCCATAAGCAAAGGTCGAAACAATCCGGAATTGTCGAGCATCGTCGAAGACGGCCCTTATGCTCCGGAAGAAGCGAAAACCAAGGGGCTCATCGATGCCGTCGGCTATGTCGACGAGGCGCGCGAAGAAGCGAAAAAATTGGCCGGCGCCGAACGAATCGTGACGCGTTTTGGCGGCGGTCCGGGCAATGAACCCGTTTCGAACGGACTCGTTGGAGTTTTGCGCGCATTGGCAGGTCCCGGTGGAACCGGCGAACCACGCATTGCCGTCGCCATTGCCTCCGGCGGCATTACGATGACTTCGTCGCAATCACCTCTCGGCGGAAGTGAAGGCATCAGCGAACGCGATCTCGGTAAAACAGCAGCGCGTTTGACCGAGGATGAATCCGTCAAAGCCGTCGTATTGCGTATCGATTCTCCCGGAGGCTCCGCGCTCGCTTCGGATCTGATCTGGAAGAAATTGATGAAGTTACGGAGTGAAAAACCTCTGGTCATTTCGGTCGGAGGCATGGCGGCGAGCGGCGGGTACTACTTGGCTTGTGCAGGCACGAAAATCGTCGCCGATGAGACGAGCATCATCGGATCGATCGGCGTGGTCTCGGGCAAACTCGCCGTGAAGAAAACCCTCGATGAACTCGGGGTGAGCACCGAAATCGTCGCCGCCGCACCCGATCCGAAAAAAGCTGCTCGGGCCGCGTACATGTCGCCTTTCACCGGTTGGGATGAAGCGACGCAAGGCAAAGTCCTTTCGTCGATGACTTCGGTGTACGACCTGTTTGTCCAGAGAATCGCGGAAGGACGAGGCTTCGAAGCGGCCAAAGTCGGCACGTTCGCCGAAGGCCGGATTTTCGGCGGAGTTGAAGCCAAAGAGCGCGGCATGATCGACGAGCTGGGAGGTTTGTCCGACGCGATAACGCTCGCCCGCAAGCTCGCCTCGCTTCCCGACGACGTGCCCGTCGACATTCTGGGTGGACCGGCGGGTCTTCTCGAATTGCTCGACGCGGACGCCGAAGACCCCGACGCGCGAACCGAAGCCGCGAAAAGATCGGTGCGACAAACCGCTTGGGCTACCGTCTTACCGGAAGTTTCGGGCATCGCGCCACCGGCATTGGGCACGTTTCTCGGTTCGATGACGCCCCTTCTCACGGGCGAACGAATGCTTGTAGCCATGCCTTTTGGACTTCAAGTGCAGTGAAGAATCACGCTCGGTGACGTTCATGATCGTCGCGCATCTCTTCGCATCCGACTCACTCGGAACGAACCAGCTCTGATAGGCTCGCGGGGTTTTTCATGAGTTCGACGGCAAACGACCAAAGCCAGGAACGCACCGAACGGCGAACGATGCCGCCGCCCGAGCTGCTCGATCGATCGGCACCGGCTTCGGCAGGTTCGCTCGTTCTCGAAGCGTTACGCGCGGAAGAACCGATCACGCGGCATCGAGGGCCGAAGGCGGAGGTTGCGCATTTGCGCGCACGCGTCGCGCAGTGTCGCGAAGACGAAGAGCCGGCGGAGGAACGCGACGCCGCGATCACGTTGGCGCGGCTTCTCGTGTCGCGCGAGACCGAACTCGATACGGCGATCGTGATGGCCGAACGGGCGTTGCAGATCGCGGAAGACGCGGATTTACGTGCCGATCTTGCCGATTGGTACACGGGGCTCGGCGAGTTGGCATCGGCTGCGGGCGTGTTGCGAGCGTCGTGTGATCCGTCGGATCCGATCGCAACGGCGCAAGTGCTCGAACAGATCGCCGTGTTGCTGGCTCGCGGAGGTGATCCGCACTCGGCGACGGCGGCGCTCGAACAAGCCGCATCGCTCGATCCCTCGCAACCGTTGGCGTTCGAACTACTTGGAGCGATCGGCGCCTGGGCGGTGAAAGCGGTTTCGCCGGTGATCGCAGCGCACGCGTACCTCGCGGCGGCGGAACGGCACGACTCGCTCGGTGATTCCGAGAGCGCGGTGGAAGATCGTTTGCGGGCGTTTGAATTGGCGACGCAGGACGAAACGGTCGCCGAAGCTGCGTTTCAATCGCTAGCGATTCGCGGGGCGCTCGATGCGGCCGACGAGGCTCTTCGCGAGCATGCGAATGCACTTGGCGAGACAAACCGTTATCGCGCGCGGCAAGTCCATATCCGGCGCGTGACGATGGCGCTCGATGAAGAGCATGGAGCCCGTGCGCTCGGAGCTCTGCTCGACGCGGGTGTGATCGCCGAAATCGATACGGATCTCGGAGCGATCGCCGATCGTGTGATCGAACTGGCGCGGCTCGATGCCGTCGCGGCGGTTCGTCGGAAACTTCAAAACAAAACGGGTTCCATTACGACAATCGTGTCGCAAGCCCGAGGCGTGGAAGGTGCGGCGGCGAATCTGCTGCAAGCCGCGCTGCACGCCGTGAACAATCGCGAACGTGCGGATGCGCTCGTTCAGCTTGCCGCTTCGACGTCGGGCGAAGTCGCGGCCGTGTTGCTTGCCATCGGCGCCGAAAGTTATTTGAGCCTCGGACTGAGCCAACTCGCGCGACGCACGGCCGAAGATGCATGTTTGGCCGATCCCGCGAGCGCCCGAGCTTTTTCCGCTCTTGCTCGCGCGACGATCGTCGCTCCGGAACGCGATGCGGCGATGGCTGTCGAGAGTGGTTCGTCGACGATGCTCATCCGAGCATCGACGTGCAGCGGGATGGCGAATGCGTTCGAGTCCGTCGGCGAAGAAGCGTTGGCGTTGACGTGGACGCAACGATGGTTGGCGCTGCAGCCGGGTTTTCCCGAAGCGATGCACCAGCTCGTGCGTCGAGCAGCGAAAGCTTATGATCCGGAGCGCCTCGAAGAAGCTCTGCGGTGGGTGCTGGCGCAACCGCGTCCGTTGGACGACATGGCCGGGACGTTCGGTGAAGCGCTCGAGCAGATGGTGGAGCTCGATCCGCAGCGGGCGAGTGATCTCGCGCGGCGAGCGCTCGATATGTACGGCCCGCGTGTCCCAGGTCTGCGCGGACGACTCTTGGCGCTGAGCGATCGCACCAATGAACCGACTTTGACGATCAATCTTCTCGAACGGTTGGTCTCGTCAAACGTGAAAGATGGTCGGGCCATCGAGCGGCTTTTCGACTTGGCGCAGCGCCGTTCCGCGGCAAACGATTGGAATGGCGCCGCGGCGGAATTGGCTCGGGCCGCAGCGAGAAACGCGCCCTCACGAACGCTGAACGAACATCTCGACGTGCTCGACGGCAAGATGCAAGCGGTGAATGCGTCGCTGGGATCCGACGGCCTCGTGTCGTTTGTCGAGGCACGCGTGTATGCCCTCGGTGCGTTGCTGGATGGTCCCGAGCAATCGCAACTCGAGAACTTGGCGGTCGCGTGGCGTGAGCTCGGAAGCGTGAAGTGGGACTTGGCTCGTGATCCGATGGGTGCCGAGCAAGCGTTTTTCAAGGCCGCACAGACGGCTCCGCAAGGCGGCATGGTGCGGTATGCGCACGACCTCATGACGTTCGCCGGACCGGAACACGGGCTCGACATGGTGATTCGTCGCGCCGCGCGCCTCGAAGATCCAAAGCGTCATGCGGCGCTGTTGATCGATGCGGCCAACCTTGCGTACGCGCACAAGCTGTCGAAACGGGCGATGGAAATTGCGGCGAGCGCGATCCAGATCGATCCGTTGCGCGCCGATGCCGTCGCGATTGTTGAAAAGGCGTCCGAGGGTTCGTCCGGGGTCGAAACATTGGATCGGATCTACCGAGTGCTCGCGAACGCGGCGCTTGGTTGTTACGGGCGTCGCGCGGCGCATTATCGCGGTGCACGTCAGCTCGAACGTCGTGGTGCGACGGTTGCCGCAATGAAACATGCGGTCGCCGCATTCGAAGCCGTGCCGTCGGAAGGTACGGCGTATGTGTTGATGGCGCGTTTGTCCGAGCGAGCCGGCGACACATCGGAGGCCATCGCGGCGATACAACGCGTCGCCGAAGGTTCTCCGCTTGGTGCACGCGCAACGTGGTTGCTACGTGCGGCATCCATGGCGGGTCCGGGCGAAGAAGGCGCTCGTTTACGCTTGGATTTGTTGCTTCGAGCGATCACGGCCCGCGCAGATGCTTCGACGATCGATCAAGTCGGCACGGTGTTGCGTCACCTTCTCGGTTACGGCGAAGACGCCGACATACTCTCCATGCGGTTCGAACGAGCCGCGATGATGTCGCTGAAGAAGGCCGAAGGTCCGGATGGAGGACGCGCGGCCATTTCTCTTGCGCGCGTGGCCTTCGGAGCCCTCAATGCCCACAGGCTCGGCGTCACGTTGCTGCAAAAAGCCATGGCGATGGATGGCGACATCGACGAATACACGTCGATCAGCGACTTCGCTCCCACCGTTGCCGCGTCGGATCCGCCGGTGGCGAAGGAGTTTGTCGAGGCACTTCTCGGCGTGGTCAGTAAGCCTTACGCGGCCGTGGGCGGCGCGTTGCTGCTCCTCGGGAGCAAGTTTGCCGGCGCGCTTGGAGACATGCGCACGAAGGCTTCGCTGCTCGTTCAAGCGGCGCGTCGAGCGTCCGAAGACGATCAACTGGTGAGCGACGCGGACGCTGCCGTGCGTGCCGTCGCAGATGCAGCGCTCGACAAGGAGCTGGACAAAGCCGTTTCTCGTGACGAACGCATCGCCGCTCTCGTGCGTTTGGCGGAGACCAAAGAACGATCCGGCGCGTGGGCGGAAGCCATCGAGATGCTTCAACGAGCGCTGGACTCGAATGCGCTCGAAGCATCGCAGAGAGAAACCGTCGTATCGAGCATACGGCGTCTGTTCTCGCTTTCGGGCAATTCGACCGACGTCGAGATGCTGCTCAAGAAAGAGGTCGGTCGGACGGAGTTCAGCCCGGCCGTGCGCGTGCGCTTGGCGCTGGATCTATCGTCGCTGCTTGGTAATCGCGGCGATGACGCGGCGGCGCTCGCGACGCTTCAGAACGTTGCGTCTCTTGTCGACAAGGACAAGGACCTGATGGTGGCGATGTTGCGTTTGGCGCGCCGAACAGGCGACAAACCATTGCAATTGAAGCTGCTCGAGGGGCTGCTCGAAATTGCGCCGAGTGATGGGGCACGAAAGACCGTCCTGCGCGAAATGTCGCGATTGCGCGAGCAACTGGGCGAAGCTCCGGCGAGCCGCGAGACGACGAAGTTGGGCCTGGCCGACAACGTTCCTGCGGAAACCAAGCGTATGGTTGAGCCGGTCAAACCATCGCTGCCGGCGATGCCGACCCAACGCGGCGTGGGTGAACAAGTCCCGGTCAAACCCAGCCTGACGAAAAAGCCCGAACCGACCAAAGAAGCCGCGATATCCGCGCCGCTCGAAGCGACCTCGAAACCGGTGCCGAAAACGCCGGCCGCGGCGCCTGCTGAGAATGCAGCTGCCCCGAATACTCCGGCCCCGACGACCGTCGCTCCGATCACCGCCAAGAGCACGACGAGCGCAGGAATCGGGCCGAAGGACGCTGCTGGAGGTCCGAAGCCGCAATTGGTCAACCAAGGGACCGGGGCCAAGCCGCAGGTGTCCAACCCGAGCGCGACGCTCGAACAGGAGCAAGCAAAATCGCTTGAAAAAGGCGATCTTGCAGCGGTTGCGGATATCCTTGCCAAACGAATTGCGGCGACGGCGGAAGCGCAACGCAGAGTCACGCTTCGGAAAAACCGGGCGAATATTCTGGATCGCGATTTGAATCGCCCCGAAGAGGCCCGGGACGAACTCACGGCATTGCTGGCGGAAACGCCGCACGACGGCGAGGCAATGCATCAACTGGCCGAATTGCACGAGCGGCTCGGTCAACCGCTATTGGCGGCGAAGTTGTGGAAACAGATTCGCGAAGCGTCGTCGATCAAGAACACGCGCATTGAAGCGGGAGCGCGAGCCATTCGGGCGTATGTCGCCGGGCATGACGGCAAATCGGCGCAAACGCTGCTGGACAGCATTTCATCGGTTTTACCAAAAGAAACGGCGATTGAATTGCGAGCGGCGGTCGCCCGCGAGCTCGGGGATGTACGCGCGCAATCGGAAGCGCTCGAGCAGCTGGCCCAAGCGACATCGCAACCTGCGGAAAAACGAGCGGTGCATTTTCTCGAAGCTTCGCAGCTCGCATCGTCCCAAGGAGACGATAACCTCGCGCTCGAACGGGCTCGTCGCGCGGTGCAGCTTTCGCCGCATTTTGCGGAAGCCGTGCTGGAAGTACGTCGGCTCGAATATCGACTTCGGGGCACGGGTACGCCACGCGAGGCGCAATTCGCCATTGAAGAATTGACGCGCATCGCGGCCGATCTTCCTCGCGAGCACCTCGAATTGCAGGGATTTCTGCTCGCGGAAGAACTCGATGCCGTGCAAGGGCGCGGCGCGGGTATGCGCGAGCTCAACAAACGCCACGCCGAGCTCGGGAATGCCCCGCTGATCGCGCTTGGAATGGCCGAACGCCTCGTGCGCAACAAGAACTTCGATGCGTCCCTGCCGTTGTTCGAACGGGCATTACAAGGCCCATTGCGAGGAGTGCGGACGAAGGGGCGTGTTGCAATGGCCGCGGCGCTGGCGGGCATGAGCGCCGGGCAGCTCGAATATTGTTCGCGGATGTTGGATGTCGCCGCCGCCGAGCCGGATACCAAACTCGCGGCGCAGCGACGAAAACTCGAGTTTGTCGCGAAGCACGGCGAACCCGATGCGGCCCGTCATGCGCTCGATGAATTGGTTCGACAAACCACTGGTGTCGATAAAGCGCGATTTTTATTGCAGCTGGGTCGGCTTCTCGTGGCGACCGATCCCCAGGATGCGTTGCGTTTCTTTACCGATGCGGCTCCATTGGCTGCGGGTGATCGCTCGTTGACCACGCAAATCGACGAAGAGATCGCCCGATTGCGTCCGAAAAAGGCCGCCGAAGAAGCGCCTGCATTGGATGTTTCTTGGGAAGAAACCGACGATCTCGAGGAAGAGCCGATTCTCCTGGCGACTCCGGCGATTCGCGCCAAACCCATCGAGCCGCGACCGGTGACCGCTCCGATTGCCATTTCGAGCAAACCTGCGGAAAAACGGTCCGAACCACCGACCGCACCGGTCATCGTCATTCCGGACAAACTGGTTGAAAAACAGGCCGAATCGGACATACCGGCGGCGGTTCTTTCGGCGTGGGACCATTCCGAAGCGCCGACCGTTTCCGGAGGAGAACCCGCGGACGAAACCTCGCTCTTTGCGCAGCTCGCCTCGGGCAATTACGACGCCGGCGATCGACTCGTGGCGTTGTACTCGGTGGATTCGGTCGAACGAACGCGCGACATCTTGGCGGTGCGCAAACAACAAGCGTCGATTCGCCCCGGCGATCGATTGGCCCTGGAAAACCTCCGCATTGCCGCATTGGCCGACCATAACGACGCGTATGCCCGATCAATCGAACATATCTTGCGGGGATTCGATAAGTCGCCCACGCCGGTGCCTCCTCCGCCTCTGTCGACGCTCATGATTGCGCCCGAGCTCGTATTGGCGCTGCTTTTCCGTCCGCTCGAAACGGGCCTCGACGAAGCGCTCACGATTACCTGGGAGACGGGACGTTATCGCCGGGAGCCGAGCCATTATGGTTTGTCCGGGGCGATTCGTGTCCAACCGAATGGCTCGACGTCGCTCGGCGAAGCGTATGGAAGTACCATTCGCGTATTCAGCGCGACGCGAACTCCGTTGTACCATCGCCGATCGGCTCCGATGCAAGGTGGGATTGGCGCACCGCTGTCAATGCAAGTCGCCTTGTTGACGCCGCCGTCGATGTTGGTCGTGGGCGATGTTTTGAAAGACGCGACCGAGGTTTATTATCTTTTGGGTTCCGGGATTGCGGGAACGATGCCGGAGCATATCTTGGCGCGAGGTTTGCCCGAGGAGCATTTCCGCACCTTGGTTGCCGCGCTTGCGGCGGCATTTGGACCGGTGAATTCGAACGTCAAGACGGACCCGGCCGTGGCTCGATTGGGGCAGGATTTGTGGCAATTGGTGAATCCTCGCGCGGATCGCCGATTGCGAGAAATTTTCTCGGCCGGATTGCCCGCTTCTCCGGATGCATCGCTGGATGCGGCTCGACGCGCGGCGCGACGTGCCGGTCTTTTCGCGTGCGGCGATGTGCCCACGACATTGCGGATGATCGTTGCCGAGCTGAACCTTTCGCTCGACGTGCCGCTCACGGCACCCGACGGTTTGCAACGAGCATGCGAAAAGCATTCCGAAATTGCGGAAATCATTCGCCTGGCGACGCGAAGTGAATATGCGGAAGCGCGCTGGCACGCCTCGAGCAGCTTGGATCCGCGAAAAGGCCGCTGACTTCGTCGACGCGATCGAACTGCCCGCTCGAAGTCGGGAAACGACTCATCAAAATCGTTGAACGCCGCGCTCGACACGGACGTCGAAGTCTGACAGCGTTGTCAGGGTCGACCGATTCCTCTACAATGAAATTCGGCCGATTTCTTCATTTGTTTCGCCGGCCCGAAGATCGCTTGGGTCGTCGGTAACGAGAATGTGGAGGCAGCTCTTGGAACGCGCAAATCGTTCGTTCATCCTCATCGCGGCCTTGTTTGGATCGGGGGGTTGTCTCGTGACGGCGGATCCGGTGACGTACGAGCCGATGCAATCGCCGCCGATTATCGTCGCTTCGGCGCTCAATCCGGATCCTCGCGGTATTTTGCGCATTGGTGGTGATGAAGGCGTATCGGAGATTGGAATCACGGCGTCGATTCTCTCCGAGGATGTCGACAAGAGCGTGAAAGTTGCATTGTACGTGGATTACGGCATGACGAACGCGCTGGGTCAGCCATTCCGTTTTGCATTGCAGACTTTTCCTGAATTGCCTTCGGGAACGATGGCTGATGGTCCAAGGCCGCTCGTGGGGATACGTTGGGTGGATGGATTGATTCCGATCCAGCCGGGATGTCATCGCTTGACGCTCGTCACGACGCACGAATTCGATACGGCCAGCGGTTGTCCCAAGAACCTCAATGATTCGAATCAAATCACGTGGCATTTTCGGCAATGTGACGTGGGAGAGTGCCCGCTTTCATTGGTGGATTGCCCAGCCACCGATGCGACCTGTCCTCTCGAACCTTGACCTTTTGAAAATCGCGTCGAAATCGCGAAACCAGGAGTCTTACGATGAAATACAAATCGATGTTTTTACATTTGACGGCGATCGGCGTGTTGTCGGGATGTGCCATTGGCGGCGCGGACGCCGACGCGGTATTGAATCGGTGTACGGGCAATTCGGATTGTCCGGGTGGAACGTGTGTGGATGTCGACGGCGTGGGCGCATGTGTGGCCAAACGCGTGGACCTGCCGGGGCTCATTTTGGAGGTCCAGCCTTCGACGGAAGCGCCTTATGGCGCAGGTTCGTCCTTCCTGGTTCCATTCGGGGGAACGGGTTTGACCGCGCAATCGGACAACGGAATCGTCGTGGCGCGCGACATCATGCTTCCGCGGTCGGTGGTTTCTCCCATCGAACTGTTTGTCGATTATGATTACAAGGATTGCCCTCTGCCGGACAATCACAAGCTGCCCGCGGATTTCTTTTTCTATCGCAATGCGCCTCATGACGGATTGCCGGATCATGAAGGGCAAGCTGTCGAATTGGATGGTTCCATCGACACGTACACCGTCGATTTGCCGCAAGGGATATACGACATGCACGTGGTTCCCCGGGCTCCGGAAGGATGCGCCGCCGCCGCTCCGCCGCCCACCTTTCATCGCGATCTCGACGTTTCTCAAGGCGGACAACTCGATTTGCACCTCACGACGACACCGCACGTGATTGCGGGGACGGTGGGTTTTCCCAAAGGTCAAGATTTGACCGATTGGTCCATTCAAGTCGTCGAACCCAAGCGCGGCAAACCCATTTCAGCCACGCAAGTGCTCAAAGTCGACCCCTTCAACCTCTATGCGAGTTACAGCCTCGATTATTTCTGGAATGGTCCGCCCGACACGTCGCCCGTTTTGCGTCTTCGTCCGCCGGACGGCGTGAATGCGCCGAAGTTTTTCTGGGAAATCGCCGGCTTGAGCCCGCTCAACCCCAATGCGGAAAACATCGAAGCCAACCTCGTGCTCGTCGATCTCGATGCCGCCGGGCGTGACGTCGACGCGTTCGTGGTCGATACGCAGGGAAATCCGGTTGTCGCGACAATCACCTTTCGCAGCCTGGAATTGTCCGGCAATGCTTCGAGCAGCGCAAACTTCACCATCGTCGTCGATACCGATCAAGGCGGAAGATTTTCAACGAAATTGCCCCCCGGTCGTTTCAAAGTCATTGCGCACCCCACGTTCGACACGACCAAAGCCGTGACGACCGATGATTGGACCATCAGCACGACCGACAATTGCATCTGCGGCAAAGGAATGGTCATTCGGGACAAATCCACGCTCGCGGGCATGGTTTCTCTTCCCGATGGCCTGCCTTTGACGGCCGGCGCGGCATCCGTTTACCCCTCCCGTTCACCCGCTCGACCCTACCTATCGAGCCACCTCGTCGCGGAAAACCCGACGTCACAAATTGCCTCCGCATCGCTCGGAGCAATGGGCGATTTTTCACTCCTCGCCGACCCCGGTCTCGTCGACCTGCTCGTCGTTCCACCACCGGATTCACTTCTGCCGTGGCTCGTGCGCTCGCAACTCGATGTGCAACCCAACGCCGACGGCACCGAAATGTTCAGCCTTCCGTCGCTCGTGCTTTCGTATCCGGCGATCGTTGGAGGTGTTCTGCGTAATCCCGATGAGAGCATCGTCCCGAGCGGTACGGTGCGTGCGTGGTTGCCGGTCACCGCCGTGGGTTTTGACAGCACCGTCGTGATTCAAATCGGTGAAACGAGCATTCGTCCCGATGGACGCTTCACGCTGCCTTTGGCCCCGTCACTCGTGAAGTAAACGCACGTCCACGGTGCACGCTTCGTGGTTTGTGAGCACTTCACTTTCCAGTGTATCCGTTCGCGGGCTTCTTGGAGTACGCTCTGCGTGTGGCAGAGTCCGACACGGGAGGCAATGACCAGAGGATCGGCTCTCCCGCGTTGCTACGGTTGCAAAGCGACGCACTCGGAGACGAACCGTCGAAGGTCGACGCGGATGCGACGGCACGAAAGCAAAGCGATCGTGACCTCGCCGGCGCGCTGCACGAAGTGTCGAATGCGTTGACCGTCGTGCTCGGATGGATCGATCGAGCGCGCAACGAAGTCGATCCCACCTCGTCCGTGGAACAAGCGTTGAGCATCGCGGCGGCCCGCGCCAGACACGCGCGACTCATCGTGCGTCGCGCCATCGGAGCCGACGTTCCCGACGACGCCCCGTGCAGCGCCGATTCCATCCTGCGCGATGCGCTCATGGGTTGCGAACCCGAAGCGACGCAAGCCGGCGTGCGTATCCGGATGTCGACCGATCCCGGACTCGAAGATGCGCAACTCATGGACGGTTCGATCATTCTGCAAATCCTCACGAACCTCCTGTTGAACGCGATCGCCGTATCACCACCTCGAGGAACGGTTTTTCTCGATGTAACCGCTGATTTGTCCGGACAACTGGTGTTTGGAGTGACAGACGAAGGTCCGGGTGTACCGGAAGAACGTCGCGCCAACTTGCTCGATGCCGGAGTCACGACGCGAGCCGGAGGAGCGGGCATCGGGCTCCGTTACGCCGCAGCGCTGGCGCGTGAACATCGTGGTTCGTTGCAGCTCGTTCGCGCCGAACCCGGAGCACGCTTCGAGCTGCATTGGCCGAGGCGCACGTCTCTTCTTCCACCGGCGCCGCGTTCGAGCGGCAAACCGGGCGCACGCATGGCCGGTCTGCGTGTCCTCGTCATCGAAGACGACGACGCGATCTTCGACTTGCTCGACACGACGCTCACGTATCGCGGAGCGCAACTCACGCTCGCTCGTTCACGTGCCGAACTGGAAACGACGCTCGCGCAAAATCATTTCGACGCCGTACTATGTGACTTGTCTCCGATCCGCGACGACATCGCCGGCGCTTTCGCGCGCATCCGACAAGCCAATCCAAACGCTCGTCTCATCGTCGTGTCGGGAAGTGCCAACCCGCTCGAAGGTTTGCCCGCGATGTCCAACATCACCTACGTGCGCAAGCCTTTTGAACTCCGCGAAATCGTGTCTGAAATTACCAAAAATCAGACATGAGCGCCTCGTTTCGGTGCCCATTCGTGGATCAGCTGACAGAAACAACACGTCGGGGACGCGAGGGAGATTGTTTTGCGTTGGGGCGAAGTTTTTTTTCTTGACACTGGTTTTGAAACCATTAGTGTCCGCGCCCGAGCCAAAACCAAGCGAAGGTGGCGGAATTGGCAGACGCACTAGCTTGAGGTGCTAGCGGGTAACACCGTGGGGGTTCAAGTCCCCCCCTTCGCACCCCGGTCGGGATCGGCAAAAACCGAGAACGACAACCGCAGTAAAAAGAAAACGGAACGAGAGCCGACAACCGAAAGGACGTCGGCTCTGTTCATTTCGGGCCTCTTGGAAGCGCGAAGCCCGTCCGTTGTTGCCGCAGGATTTCAGGCATTTCTTCAACCGGGCGAACTCTTTACGATCGCTTCGGGCGGGCGCAACTTCGCGCTCGACCTCGAACTTCGTACCTGAAAAGGGGCTTTCGATGCGCTTACTCCTTGGTTTGTCCGCTGGGCTCTTGTTTTCGTTGGTCGGCGGTGCCGCTCTTGCTGCGCCTCCAACATCCGTCTTCGATGTCGGAGCATCTTCGTCCGCGGTGCTTGCACCCAACGCCGACGAAGCGAAAGCCGACGCCGGCGCCAGGTTTGTCTTGGCAGAACGAGTCCCCATGACGAAGGGGCTTTCGTTTGGTTTGTCTCAGCTATCCAACCTTCGCGATGGTCGTCGCATCGTCAAGCTTCCGCAGATGCATCAAGGCATCCCGGTCATCGATCGCAGTGCGACGGTGACGTTCGATGCGGCGGGCGTGGCGCATGTCGTGGCGGCGAAACTGGCGAACGATTTGCCTTCGGATGTGACGCCGACGGTGGATGCGGCGACGGCTGCGGAGACGGCGAGTCGACGAGCAGGCGTTGCGATGCCTGGGCAATCGGGCCGGCTCGTGATTTGGCCGTCGGGCGACGGCGATCATCTCGCGTGGTCGTTTTACGCGCCGTCGATGGGTTTGCCCTACGCACCCGTGACGGTCGTCGATGCAAAAACGGGCGCGCTGCTTGCGCACTACAACGCCGCGGTGACGGTGCACAAGGCAAACGTTTTTCCTTCCAATCCCGTGCGTTCACCTCAGCTCACGAACGTCACGCTGCCTCTACCCACCGGCGCGACCGAATTGACCGATGAGCTCATCACGGCGAAGAATTGCGTCGACACGAAGATGACCATGCCCATTCCCGGTCTTCCGTTCAACGTGCATATCTGCGCATTGCAAAAGACGGCCGTCGCCGACGCAATGACATTGGACTTCGGCGACAAACCGGCGGCCGACAGCGCGCCGCAAGATTCCTTCAGCGAATTGCACATCTATCACCACACGCGTGTCGTTTACGATTACTTCCGAGCGTTCGACCCGACGTTCAAAGTGCAGGCGACGCCCATTGATGCGGTGGCCAACTTGATGCTTCCCGCCGGACTTTTGGCCGGCGATCTCCAAAAAGCAGCGGATCCCAATATCCCGTTCGAACCGTTCCAAAATGCGTTTTTCGCACCGGCTGCTCCTCCGGGACAATTCTCGTTGCAGTCGGTCTTTGGAATCACCGGCGCGGCCATGATGTTCGGACAAGGGCCGATCAAGGATTACGCGTACGACGCCGACGTCATTTATCACGAATTCACGCACGCGGCCGTCAATGCGACGGTGGCTTTCGTGGGCACGGCGCATCACGACAAATACGGCATCAGCATGTCGCCCGGCGGCATGAATGAAGGCATTGCGGATTATTTCGCGACGGCGATCACGGGTGATCCCGATGTCGGCGAATACGCGGTGCTCGATGCCGATCCGTCGGCCGGATCCATTCGCAGTTTGGCCAATCCGGATGCATGTCCGTCGGCGATTGGTGGCGAAGTGCATCAAGACGCGACGCTGTTCTCCGGCGGCTTGTGGGATGTACGATCGAAATTGGCCCCCGAAGTTCAACGCGATTTCGATCTCGCCGTCTTCGCGGCGATGAAAGCCGCTCCATCCGGAGACCTTGGATATGAGGAATTCGCCAACATCATCATCGGACAAGTGAAAATGGCGCCGACGTTGGGTACAAACGTGGCCACGCAATTGACCAACGCATTCACGGGTCGCGGCGTATTGCCGGAATGCGCCCGCATCCTCGAATACCAAGGCAAACCCATGGCCGGTCCGCTCAACGCCGGCGGAGGGGTCAAAGTATGGTTTGGGCCGAGCACGTCGAGCGCAAACATTGCCAACAACAAGCTTGGTTATGTACCCGGCGTCGTTCAAATCCACGTCCCCCTGCCGGCAAACACCGATTCGCTCACCATTGATTTCCGCGGCGCCACGGCCGGTGGCGGCGGTGGGTTTGGCGGGCCGATGGGTTCCTTCACGCCCAAAATGCTCGTGCGTATCGCGGACGAACCCATTCAATTCACGTTTTCGCCATTCTCCGCAGGAGATGCGGCGGCCGTCGACTTGACGGACAATGGCAAAGACGGGCAGGGTTTGACGATGTATACGGCGACGACCGCGATCCCTGCGGGCGCGAAAAACGCTTATGTGATGATCGTCAACACGGCCGATGCGGACGGCTTGTACGCCGATATCGACTTCTCCACCACGCAAAGCGCCGGAACGGGCGGTGCCGGCGGCATGGGCGGAGCCGGCAGCGGCGGTTCGGGTACGGGCGCCGGACCGGTCATCAGTGAAGATACGGGCTGCGGCTGCGTTGTTCCCGGACAAACCAATGCCCCGATCGGCTTCTCGATGATCTCCCTCGCCGCCGTGGCCGGACTTCTCGCGCGCCGTCGTCGCAGCTGATCCGCCGTTTGTCAGGGCAATTCAACCAGCGCCCTGGCTTCATCCAGATTTCCCACCACCACATCCGCCAAAGACGCGAAATCATCGCTCCTGATTTCCGGAACCGCGATCACCTGCATCCCGGCGGCTCGCGCCGCGCGGCAACCATTTCGCGAATCCTCCAGCGCCACACAAGACGTCGGCTCGACGCCGAGCAACTCGGCTGCGCGTAGGTACACATCCGGAAATGGTTTGGCTCGGGGAACTTCTTGCCCCGACACGGTCACGCGAAAATGATCTCGCAATTGAAATCGATGCAGAATGGTATCGATGAGCCTTCGCGTGGACGAAGAAGCGAGCCCGACGGGGAGTTTGTCGTGGGCGATTTGTAGGAATTGCAAAGCGCCGGGCTTCAGTTCGACTTCATTCACGCGCGCCACGAAGCGATCTTCGAGCTCCACGACGTCGCGCGCTTCATCGACCTCGAAACCGCACGTTTTTCCCATGAGCTGAATGCCGGGGCCGATCCCCAGCCCCGTGCATTGCATGGCGAGTTCGTACGTCCAAACGCCTCCTCGCGCGCTGATGAAGTCCTTTTCGACTTCGTGCCATAACGGCTCGGAATCGACCAACAAGCCATCCATGTCGAAAACCAGCGCCCGAGGCCGGAGGTGCTTCACGAGGTTTGCCTTGGATAAACGATTTCAGGGATAGGGATTGTCGTCGAGTTTGCGTTGATTGGTCGGCGTTCGTCCGTCGGGTGGAGCTGTTCCTCCCGCCAGAGGCGCCAATTGCAACGTAATCGACGTGTCTTTCGAGAATAAGACGATTTCGCCGGCGGATTTGAATCCGCGCGCTTCGGCGTGCACCCGATGCCCCATACCGTCCTTGGGGACTTTGCCCGTATACGGGTTTGTCGGAATGCGTGCACCATCGAGAAAAATCGTGGCTGTGGTCGGAACGGCCGTGATTTGCAGCTCCATCATTTCCTTCGCGGGCGCGGATGCGGCGCTCGTCGCCGCGGAAGGGACGGGCACGGGTACGGGCGGAGCCGTTTCCGAGATTTGCGTCGTAATGGATTTCGGCGTTTCGACCGGTTGTCCGGTTTGTCCCTGATTGATGGCGTCTTGACGTCGCCCCAGCATCAAAAACGTTCCGACACCGGCGATGATGCACCCTGCGACGAGCAGCGCATAAAACGACATGGGCCGCGCTGCGGGCATATCCGGCACGGTTTGCGACGCCACGAGGCTGCGCGTTTCATTCGACGTCGGAGCTCCCGCAGCGGCATTGGCGGCGGCAAGCTTTTCAGCTTCGGCATTTAATGCCGCCCGGTCGATGCGCATCGTCATTTCCAAACCGATACGCGGCAAACCGGTACGCAAACTGATGGGCGCTCGGCCGTCGCCCGACACGGGTCCGTCCGTTTCTTCGCGCAATTTGGCGATTTGCTTTTCGATCAATTTCCGCATTTGCGCGCGTTTTTCGCCGAAGAGCAGGTGCACGTATTTCGAGATATCCTCGCTCGTCACCCGAATTTTGGACGCCCGCAAATAATCGTCGATATCGCCGGCCATCGCCGCAGCCGATGCATAACGATCCGCCGGATTCGCCGCCAATGATTTTTCGACGATTTCGAGCAATTTCGGATCGGTGATGTTTTGCTTGACGATATCGAGCCGGTCGATTTTTCCCGAATTGAGCTGGTCGAGAATTTCGAGGTCCGGCATGCCTTCCCAAAATCGCTTGCTGGTCAAAGCTTCGGCGAGCACGAGACCCATGGCGAATACGTCCGCCCGCCGATCGACTTTTTCCAGACGAACCTGCTCGGGCGACATGTACGCGATTTTGCCTTTGACCATGCCGGCGGCGGTCTGCACGACGTGACTGGCGGCTTTGGCAATACCGAAATCCAATACTTTGGTGTGTCCGTCGAACGTCACGAATACATTGTGAGGGCTGACGTCGCGATGCACGATATTGAGTGGTTTGCCGTCGTAATTGTTCAATTCATGGGCATAATGCAAACCCGTCAATGCTTCGGCGATGATCTTCAACAAAATGCCCGGAGGTGGCGGCGTCGCTTTCGCTTTGGCCAACAAACGATTGAATGGCGTACCGTCGAGGTACTCCATAACCATGAAAAAATCTTGGCCGTCTTCGCAAACTTCGAGCGTCGAAACGACGTTGGGATGATTCAGCTGCGCTGCAAGTCGCGCTTCATCGAGGAACATTTCGATGATGCCTTGTTCTTCGGCGCGATCCGGGCGGAGCCGCTTGAGCACCTGCAATTTGTTGAATCCACCGACACCGGACGCCACGGCCAAATACACATCCGCCATGCCGCCTTGCCCAAGACTTGCAATCAGCCTGAACTTCCCAACACTCAGCGGTTGACCTGACGAAGGTGCCGTATCGGACATATTGTTATCGTAAATTCCCTTGCTTCCTGCACCGATGCACCGGCGCACGAAACACGCAAAGAAAAATCAGATGCTCATGATCGCTCGATCCCGTGGAGAAAGCAAGTTTATTTCATGCTTGCCAATCGCGTTCGGGGGCATTTGGAACGCAACACCGCAACACGCAGACCGAGCGCCTGCTTGGAGCTGATTGCGATTTCAGGCGGAAAAAACGCGTTCGAGCAGCGCTTCAGGCCGCGCGCCATGAAGCACGTCGCTAAGCGCGCGAAACGTACTCGCTTGCACCCGACGCTCTTCCGCGAATGCCACGATGCGCGGAATGAGCGGAACAGCCTCGATCCGCAGCTGAGCCCGCGCTTGGGCTTCTTCGAGCGATACTCCTTGCGCCAACGCTTTGCCCAGAACGACTTCAGGTCGATCTTCGAGCGCAATCGACGCCAAAAGATCGCCATAACCTCCAAGGCCCAGCATGGTTCGTTCTTCGCCGCCTGCGGCCACCATGATTCGAGCAGCTTCGTCCACACCGCGTGAAATAAGCGCGGCAACGAGCCCCGGACCCGCGCCCGATGCTTCGGCAAACCCGACGCCAATCGACAAACACCCGACAAGCGCGGATGCCCATTCCAAACCCTTCAAATCCTGCGTCGACCAAACTCGCAAATGCGCGCTTTGAAATCCACGCACGACCGCCGTCGTCACTTCGGGAAAACGCGACCCGATGATCATCGCCGACGGCCGCGCCCGAAGCAGCTCACCCGCCTGCACGGGCCCGCCCAGCGCGCCCACGCGACGCACCGCCGTTTCTTCACGCACGACATCACTGACCGTCTCGAGCGTCTCCGTGCCGAGACCTCGAATTCCGTGGACCACCAAATGTTGGCCCGTCAAATGGTCTCCGAGCGCTGTTAGGACCGGACGAACCACGGAGGAAGGAACGGCCAAAACGACAAGAGGCGCTTTCGCCACCGTCGCATAATCGACCGTCATCGTCACGCCTTCGTCCGCATGCTCCTGCTCGCGGCGCGTGAACAAAATAACCTCGGATCCCGCACGACGCGCGGCTTTCGCGAGCGCCCTGCCCCACGGACCACCCCCGATCACCCCGACACTCGGATTTGTCACGACGCACCTCCCGCATTCCCTTTGTCAAACGACGGCGGTCGCGCCGGCGCCATGCCCGGAGGAGCAATGACGTCCCACGCCATTCCGTGCGCCGCAAGGCGGTTTTGATAATAAAACAGCAAGTTTGGATCGACAATCGCAATCCCGTCGTGGCGCGACGCGAGCACCGGCTGAGCGTGATAACCCGCAAATGCCGCCATCGCCCGCTCCACGATGTCCCCTCCGGATCCACGCCGCAAATGCTCGCCCACGATCACGCGTCCGTGCTTTTCCAATTCGACCAACCGATCGCGAAGACGAACCACATCCGCCGCAAGATCGTCGCGAGGAACGACGACCGCATCACGTTGACGCAGCACCATGAACAAATCCGACCCATGCGTGGCTCGACGCAATCGATCAAAACAGGCCGCCGCGACGACGTGCGTCGCCATGATCACGGTGTTTGTCAGGTACGATTTGCAAATTTCATCCGAAAGCTCGCGCGTATATTGCGCGTCACGCACCGGATCGATCACCACATTGCCCTGTGTGTCGCGTACGTACGTCGCGGGATCCACCTCGCGACCGCGTTTGTCGAAGCTTCTCCCGGCTTCGTCGACGCGATTGCCGAACGGATCCATCGGTTGTCCAAACCGAATGACGACCGCGCCTTGCATATCGAAGAGTTTGCGAATGAATGCGGCAACTCGGCCGATTCGTGAAGATTCGTCGTCTTCGATGATGTACCGACCTTTGCCGGCTTCCGCCAAAAAGTCGGCGATGAGCGTCTCGGCTTCGAGCGTGATGAGGTAATTGATCGTCGCCGGAACGAAATACACTCGCCGCTCACGACCCGCCAAAATCGTTCGCGCATACGCTTCGACCGCGGTGCCCATCAAACCAAGCTTCAATCGCCTCTCGATCCCGCCCGAACGCGAACGCGTACCGCCCGGAAAAAACAGCGAATGGTAACCCTGTTCGATCAACACCGAGGAATACGTCTTGAGCACGTCTTTGTACAGATTGTGCCGCACGCGCCGATCCACTCGATACGCGCCGAGATTGCGCATGAAGTACGAAAGCACCGGATTGGTGAACAGGTTTTTCCCGGCACCATACGTCGCCGGAGGCAAACCCGCTCGCTCGAGCGCATACCCGAAGACGATCGAGTCCATATTCGAAAGGTGCGTCGGGACATACACCGCCGTTCCCCGCCGAGCCAGCTCGCGAAGCTCGGCCAGCGGCCCCTCGACTTGCACTTTGTCGTCCAGCGCTTCGAGGCTCACGAGTTTTTGAGGATCGCCGGCAAGACGCGCGAGCGTTCGCGGCGACAAAAGATACGTCACGATCGGCGGCAGCAGCTTCGTGGAGACCTTGTACACGCGCTCGTCGAAATTGCCGGCCACGTCCCAAGCGAGCTGCTCGACGACGTGCGCAAGTTTGTCTCGACGCTCGCCTTCGCCCATGCGTGCAATCGTCCGAGCCACCCTTTGCCACTCGGCAAACTCCTTGCGTTCCTCGGGATTTCGGGACGTTTCAAGGCGTTTGACCTCGTGATAGGCCGCGTCGTTGAGGGCGAGCAAAGGATCTTTGGTCGTCAAAACAACGCGCGACACGACGGCGCGCACGATGTCCTCACGCGCCGCGTTGAACCCGAAGATCGGAGCGTCATGGTGCATGGATTCGAGGTGTAGATAATTTTTCCGCCGCCGGCTATCGCGTCGAAAGGATGCATGACGAAATCTCGTTCCCGTGCGGTCTCGATACACGCTGCTCTTCGGACGAACCGGCGTTCGATCTCCACGATCCGCCGTGAACCGGCGTCAAGGGAACGCTTGTCGTTGAGGTTCCCCCGCTGCTCGCGCTAGCGTTTGAGAATGCTCTTTCGCCGGGACATGACGTGGTTTGTCTTGTTTATGCTGCCGGCGACGACGTCGGGTTGTTCGTCGCCCCCGGTTCCGATGGATCCCGCACCGGTAGCGCCGAAAGCGTCCGCGAGTCAGATCGTGATCGCGCCGCTCGTTTCTTCCGCGCCTACGCCGATCGTTTCCATTGCCAAACCTGAGAGTTTGCCCGACAAACCCAAACCGGCCGCCGTTCCGCGAGCCCTCTCCGACACGATCCTCGCCGCAGATCCAGTCGCCACGGAGGCGTGCAAAAATGTCGACGACGGTGCTTTCACTCGGTGTTTGATCGCCAAACGTTACGAGCTTGAACCATCTGCGCAGACGCTGGCGCTCGATCTCTTCGACAAGTCGGGACACGTCGCCGGTGTCGAAGCCGAACACACGATGGATGGTGGATTTCGCGGCTTGATTCATATCGTTCCCGAATGGCCGACACGGCAATACAAAAAGCACCTCGAATGGGTCGCGGCATCCGCGCACGATTTTCGTGTATTTTTCGACAAACTCGGTGCGAAAACCGATAAAACCATTCGATATCGCCACCAGGCGATTGCGTTCAAATTCATGCGCAGCGTCAATCGGCGCACGCCTTCCGCGTACGCTTCCGAATGGAGCATTGGATACAACGTCTCCGGCTCATTGCACGGATCCGTCGACGCCGTACGGGAAACGTTATTTCACGAGATATTTCATTTGAATGACACCGATCGCACCGATGGCGGCAATTGGTCCGCGAAGCGATTACGCACGGTCCACGATGCCATCTTGGCGCAATGCGGTACGCGCATCGCTTGCCTCACGCCTTATGCGCCCATGCCCACGATGGTCCGCGGCGGCACGTATTATGCTTTTCAGCCCAACAACGGCGATGCCGTCCACGAATACGGCGCGGAGCTCGCGACGCGGTATTACCGTGAACACCGAGCTATTCTGCGCAATGAAAAACTCCCGAATCGCCCGTTCAAATGCGGTCCGAAAGAAAATGCCGAAGCCTGGAAGTTGCTCGTGGAGGAATTCTTTGCTGGAATCGATTTGACGCCGCCGTGTTGATCAACGTCAGGGCAGAGGCGAGACGCCGATCACCGTCTTGTGAAAATGCAGAATCGCGCCGTAGATCAACAAGCTGACCACGATGCGCGACGGGCCGATCTCCCGCAATGCTTTGCCGACGTTTCCTTTGGAAAACGGGACGAGCGGTGTTTTGTCGGCAAATGCTTTCCAGGCATCGCCGAGCTTCACTTGGCGGCGGCTGTCGATATGCAACATCCCCAAAATGGCGAGTGATGCAATACCCGCAAATAACGTAAGCGAAGCAATGTCGCCGTTGGCGGTGATATGCGCCAGTGCCCACATTGCGAAGGACCATAACATGGGATGACGCGTGATCCGCAAAATTCCCTGCGGTTCCTGATCGACAAACTTCTCTTGGCCGGCTGTCGTGGGATTACGTGTCGAGACGCTGCACAGGAAAAACAATAACGCAATGGGCATGATCGCGAGCGGAACGTACCGCGTCCAAGGAGGCGCTCGGAACAATTCGATATATGGCGCCCCGCGATATGCATACATCATCCACCCCATGACCGCCATCGCGAACAGGGCATACAAACCTTGGTACGCATTGACGCCAAGGCGCTTTTCGAAGGGTGTGCGCACCCGAATCGTCGACAAAAACAAATGCCCGAAGACGAAAAGAAGCGTCGATGCGATCATCGACGTGAGGTCGCCGCGGGCTTTGACCCCCAGCGTCACCGGACCGCTCAATTTGACAATGGCCGCCGCGAGGTGTTGCGCTTCGTCCTGCGTCACGGGCAAACCAGGCATGGCCCCGGGAACGTACCCCTGCACGATATCGTAATTCGGTTCGAGAATGCTTCGGCGAATGTACACTTCGTCCGCTACGACTTCGCGAGGTTTTTCCGCGGTAATCACGGGACGGGTTTTTCCTACGAGACCCGCCAACGTCGGGCCCTGTTTGGGTGTGCCATCGAGCGAATGACACGACGTGCATCCGCGCTCGAAAAAAAGCTTTTGCCCGACTTCGGGATCACCATCCACGGGCCGCGCGGCGAATGCGCTCGATGTGTAAACCAAACCGAACGAAACCAGGAAAAGCGAAATCAAGCGTCGAGTCATCACAGACGCACGCTATAGACGAACTGGCTGCTTCTGAAAAGCCCCCACGATCAACAACCGCAAACGCTTGGCGTGAGGCACAAACACGTGGCAAATGAACGGTGCCCCTCGGTGTCTCTATTTTCCGGGGGCATCCATGAACACCTACGGTGGCTCCGTTTTTGGAGACGAAGACATGAAACACAAATCGATCTCGCGTTACGCGCTCGCATTGGGCATTTTTTCAGTCGCCATCGCGTCCCTGCCTCTGGCGTGTAATTCAGTCGTCGGCATTCCTTCCAACAACTATCGCGCGGTCGGCGCTGCGTGCGCAATCGACGGGCAATGCGAAAGTGGCGTGTGCAGCGCCGATCAGGACACGGGTAGTTGCGGCGTGTGCCTCGAGCGCCTACGTCTGGGTGAACGTTGCGACAAACCACTTTCCGCATGCAGCGGTACCGCTGTATGCACCAATGGAGTTTGTCAAAGCACAAGAGGGACGGCAGGTGCACCATGCCAAATGCCCGCCAAGGGCCCCTCGGAAGATTGCGACGTCGACTTCTATTGCGCCAATGAAGGGGGAGGAACCGGCGTATGCACCGCCAAACCAGATCTCGGTGAAGCTTGTGGGACGATTGCTTTCGCCAACTGTGTCGGAAGTGGCGATTGCGAGCGCGGGATCTGCGTTCCCAACAGTGAAGGTGCATTGGGAGAATCCTGCGACAGTCGCCCCTGTATGCAAGGTTTGGCCTGTCACTCCTATGAAGATGGGCATACTTGCGAAGAACCCAATATCGTCCCGCTGAACGAGTCATGCGCCCCTCATATCGGCAATTTGGATTGCGAAAAAGGAACGGAATGCGAACTCACGGGAGGCCCCATGGGGCCGGACGGTTATTATCCCATGGCGTGTCTGGCCGGAAAAACGGTAGGACAAGAATGCGCCTCGAGCCATTGCGCCGAAGGATTGGTCTGTACCGAACTCGATGGGGAAACAGAATTCACCTGCCACCGGTTGGGTCTGGTGGGTGAGCAATGCCATTGGTTCTACGGCGCCTGTAGCGCCGGGCTCGAATGCCGAAATGGCACGTGCCTGGCGGAATGCCAATAATCGCGAAATCCCTTCAGCCTATTCGTTCGCGCAGGGGCACCGATGCAACCCGCTTCGGCTCTGCCGCTCGGTCGAATGGAGCTCCCGACGCTTCGAGCGCAATCACGGCATCCGCCGCGAATCGCATCGCGGCCAATCCATCCGCAGCAGAAACGACCGGCGGGGATCTCTCCGCAATGGTTTTTCTAAACTGAACCAATAACCGCTCGAGGTCCCCACCGCGCGGAGGGGTTCGCGTGCGCTTACCGCCGGCATCGGCCACTTCGACAACGTCGACGCCTTCGCTTCGCGTCCACGAGAACACACGCCCATCCGCCACTCGCACACGCACATCGAGCGCGTCCGCGGGTTCGGCAAGGCGTAACTCGATCGTCACGTTCGGGTTTGACGCAGCCACAGCTCGCGCACGAATGGATACGCGTTCGGGACGCCCGCCTCCGTGTGCGGTGGCTCGACGCACGGACAGGGTTTGGCCCGCCAGTACCCGCGCCAAGTCGCCCAAATGAATGAACAGTTCGTAAAACGCCGTGCGCGACCAAGCATGAAGGCCGGCAGGCGAATGCGGCGAAGCCCTGTAAATCACCTCGATTTCGACCGGACGGTCCGCCCCGGAACGATCCCCCAAGAGCGCCAGCAGTTCGTCGACGCCGCCCGCCAATCGCAACTGTTGGGCCACGGTGATCGACGCATTCGTTTGCGTACAAAGTTGTTCTGCTTCGACAATCGATGCGGCCAGCGGCTTCTCGACGAGGGACGGCAATCCTCGTTCCGTTGCTGTTCGAACGATCTCCGCATGGTGCCGAGTAGCGCAGGCAACGATGACAGCATCGACGTCGGCCTGCTCCAGCGCCTCGTCAAGTCGCCGAAAACGCCGCACTTCCGCTGGAATTTCGGGCAGTTCTTTGTCCGGTGCGTGAGGCGAAACGACGGCGGCCAGGGTGAACCCCGACAATCGACGCATGGCCATGCCAAACATCAGTGCGCGCGGGCCCGTGCCAACGAGAACGACGCGCAAGCGATGCTCGGCCTCGGACGTCGTGACGACGGGCAGGTGTACACGCGCGGGTGTCGTCGTCGGCAACGCAATCTCGTCACTGCGCGGAACGCGACCATCCCCGAAACGAAGTTCGTCAAGGCGATCGACACCTGGACGAAAGCGCGCGATCCGCACATCGGCAAAGGCTTTTTCCGGCGTGATTTTGTCTCCCGGAATGGCGCGCAGTTCGTCCGTACCATACAGCGCCGCGTAGGGTTTCCACACGCCCGTGCAGACGAGTTCGAAACGACAATCGGCACATGCGGGACCCTTTTGCTTTTGCGGAGCATCTTCCGTCAGCGCACCGCTGAGCGAGACGAGTACGTCACTCCAATACATGAACTCTTCGAGCTGACATGGCGGAACCCCTTGGCGCGAGCCCACGACGACGCCGATTCCGAGCTCACTTGCCCGCGCGATCGCGCGTTTCAAGTACGGCATCACGTCGCGATAACGCGGAACGAGATCGCCGAGTCGTTCGAGGGCCTTGTACTGAGGTGTTACGTACGCAAACGAAATGCCGATCTTCGTGCCAAACTCGGCGTGCAACCATTCGACGAAACGCACGAGGTGGCGATAGTTATGTGCGGAAACGACGTGGTTCACATCGATACGCAGATGGTCATGACGAACGAAATGGCGCAGGGCGGCAACCGTTCGGCCGTGATCCCCCACTTTGCGCGTTTCGAGGCGAGCCAGCGATTCTTCATGTCCGTGCAATGAAACGAAGACGTTGGTCAAACCGGCGTTCACCAACGCGTCGACCTTCTCGCGTTTGTCCAATAACACCGCGTTCGTGACGAGCTCGATCGCATACACACCGAGGCGATGGGCCACGGAAACGTAGTCGACGAGATGCTTCGAAAGCGTAGGTTCTCCGCCGCTGAAGGAGATTTGTTCGACCCCTGTACGCGCAAGTCGCGCGATGCGCCGCATCATGCGCCCGGGATCATCCTCGACGTTGTGCGATGTCTCGTTCGCGCTGCAAAACCAGCAGTCTTGGTTGCAGTTCACCGTCGGCCGGAGAACGACGAAAAATGCTGATTTCGCGGCGCTTTTGCGACGTTCGTCCCAACGATCACGTCGAGGCGCAAGAGGCGATCGCGGCAGCGGAGACAAACCGTGATCGCCGTGAGAGTTGAGCACGTGGGTCGTCGTTCCCGGGCAAACTCGTTCGGCCGCGCATGATGAACAGACAGGCGCAAGCGACGACGTCGAACGACGAGGCATCGGGCGACCTCCGCGATCCGCAAAAAGGCGCTCGGGAACGTGAACGGATCCGTCTTCGTCGACGCGCGCGACGGCGCACATCGGGACACCATCGCGCTCGGTCAGCGTGATCTCGATCTGTTTGTCCTGAGCGAACTTCACGGCCTCGAGCAGCCCCGGACGAACCACGTCCCAACGCGGCGGCGCAAGTTCACGAGGCACGCGCCCATCCACGGATCGCAGGGCATCTGGAGCGTAGAGACGCGCGCGACGCGCCGTCGGGGCGACTTCATGGAGCAACGCGAGCGTCGACGCGAGGTTCTGGAGGGACGGATCGAGGATCGGAATTTCGAACCGTACATCGAGACCCGCCGCAACGAGGCGTCGTAGCCCGGCCAAACCCGCGGCGTGTGCACCGCGAGCCCGGGAAATCGCGTCGTGAACGGCGGGCCTTTCACTGGCCAAGAAAAACACGACCCCGTCGACGCCCGTCGAACGCAGCTGTTGGGCTTTCGCCTCCGAGGTAAAACCCACGCCGTTTGTCCGAACGAATACGTGATGCCAACCGGCTTCACGCGCCTTGTGTACGGAATCGTCGAGCGACTTCAGAACCGCAGCTTCTCCGCGCAATTCCAGAACGCCACCGCCACGACGAAGTTCACGCTCGATCGCCTGCGTTGCCGGAGCCGCAGCTCGGCAATCGCACACGGGACAAGCAAGGTTGCAGCCGGGCGCGAGCAGCAGGCTCGTATCAGTCGTACCGGCACGCGAGCTCATGGCGCCGCCATGTTCGTCGGCACCACGCGTGAACGCAAGCTCTCGCGCGTTCGTCACGACGTTGCGGTAGGATGCCGCTCGATGCGCGTAGCGCGGGTGCTCACGAACGAAACGTGCAACCAGGCTTGCAGCTTCTGCACGGCCCGTCGTCCGGCGGAGCGTCGCGAGTTCATCGTTGTCGGCGCTGTCAAACAGCGGATTCATCGCGCGCTCACGGACGGGGCACGAGAAATCGTGTTCACCGGTGGCGAGCCGACGATGCGTCGCGACCTGGCCGAACTCGTTCGTTACGCTCGGGTGCAAGGCGCCGAGCGCGTGGTCGTCGAGACAAACGCAGCGCTGATCGCGCGGGAAAAGGCGCTCGATCTTGCCCAAGCCGGGCTCGATGTCGCGCGAGTTCACCTACCCGGATTCGGGCCCGAGATGGACGCGATCACGCGCGACGAGGGAGGGTTTGTCGCAACACTCCAAGGTCTGCACGAACTTGCCGCAACCAAGGTTGCGATCGAGATCACCGTCCCGATTGTCGCGACGAACTTGACCGTGGTAGCGCAGATACCGTTCGGGCTTCGCGAAGCGGGCATCGACGTTGCGCGTATGATCGTCATGGCTGTCGTTGATGGTCCGGACCCTACGAGTTTGGCGGGCATCACGGACGCGACTCGGGCGATCGAAGCGCTCGATGAAGCAGCTCGGACAAACGGCATCACCATGCAATTCGATCCGGGAGCGGTTTTGCCTCCGTGTCTGTTCGACAAACCCGTTCGAATTGCGCACCTTTACGCGCTCACCCCCGGAGGCGGAAATCGGCATGGATTTTCGCGAATAGCCGCGTGCTCGGCGTGTTTGGCGGCGGATCGTTGTCCCGGGATGCCTTCCGCGTTGCTCTCGCGCACACCAAATATACAAGTAAAACCCATCGTCGAAGATCGGCTGCGGCGCAAACTCACGGTGATTTCGTCAACCCGCGAGCAGATTCGTCGGGAACTGGTAACGCGTGACGTATATCGATCTCCAACGGGAGAAAAGGTCCCATCGCATATCGTGCGCATTCATTTTCATTGCAATCAAGCGTGTGATTTTTGTTTTGTCTCGACGCACCTCCCGGCACCCGACGAAAATGACGTTCGAGAAGCCATCCTCGAGATCTCGCGGCAACATGGAGTCTTGCAATTGTCGGGCGGGGAACCTACGCTGAATTCGCGCGTTTGCGAGTATGTGCGACTGGGAAAAACCGAAGGCGCCGTGGCTGTCGAATTGCAGACCAATGCCATTCGTCTCGCTGATGAACGCTTGACGAAAAACCTGGAAGAAGCGGGGCTCGACGTAGCGTTCGTTTCGTTACACGGTGCACGAGCGGAGGTTTCCGATGCAATCACGCGAGCGCCGGGAACGTTTGAAAAAACGTTGCTCGGCCTGGACGCATTGGCACGAACCGCCATCCACATCCGCGTAAATTTCGTGTTTTGCGTGCCAAACTACCACGACTTCCCGGACTTCGTGCGTCTCGTGGCTGCACGTTGGCCGAAGGCGCAGATCAATGTTTCCATTGCGTCCGCATTCACGGACTTGGTACCGCGAACGCCCGATTTGATTCCACGTTATGCGGATGTCTTGCCTTATCTCGAAGAAGGTCTTTCGATTGCGCAAAGAGCGGGCGTGGAAGTCTTCGGTTTTGAATCGATGTGCGGAATGCCGTTGTGTTTGGCGCCCGTGGACAAACGTGCGCAATTGATGTTGGCCGAGATTCCTGCGGGCCACGATGCCGGCGAATTCGTACGCACGGATGCGTGTGCGCAATGTGATCTTTCGACGCGATGTTTCGGCTTGCGCCGCAGTTATGCCGAGCTGCACGGAACCGGCGAACCCAGACCGATTCGTTTTTCTTCCCAAACCTCTCAACCTTGATGACGATCCATGACCGACGAAGCGACTCATTCCTGGTCTCCCCGAACTCACGGCGAACGCGATGATACTCGGACCGTGTTGTCCATGGTCGGATTGCCCGCGCGCGGAAAAACCTATATTGCTCGGCGCGTTGCCCGATATTTGAATTGGCTCGGGCACTCGACGCGGGTGTTCAACGTCGGCAATTATCGGCGAAATATTCTCGGAGCCAGCCAGCCTGCGGATTTCTTCGCACCATCCAATGTCGAAGGTCGGAGAGCTTTGAATGACTTGGCGATGCAAGCATTCGACGACATGCTGGCGTGGCTCGACGAGAGCGGCAAGGTCGGTATTTTCGACGCAACCAACAGCACGAGCGACCGCCGGCGCGAGGTCGAGGCTCGTTGTCGAAAGGCCGGGATTCCCCTCGTTTTCATTGAGAGTTTTTGCAACGACCCCGCGGTGATCGAGGCCAACGTCCGCGATACCAAGCTGAAATCACTCGATTACGTGAGCATGGATCCCGACGCCGCCGCGCACGACTTCGTGCGGCGTATTGCGCATTATGAGAGCATGTACGAAACGCTCGAAGATCCGGCGCAGAGCTACATCAAGATCATCGATGTCGGTCGGCAGGTGATTCTCAATCGCATTCACGGCTATTTGCCGGCGCGATTGGCACCTTTGCTCATCGATATGCACGTTTCGCCGCGCCCCATTTGGCTCACGCGCCATGGCCAAAGCATGTACAATCTCATGGGGCGCATCGGCGGAGATTCGGAATTGTCTCCCGCGGGTGAACAATACGCAAAGTCGTTGGCGGCGTTCGTCAAGCAGCATGCGCCGCGAGATCAAGAGGTGGCCATTTGGACGAGTACACTTCGACGAACCATTCAAACGGCGACATCCATTACCCGAACCCCACGGGCGTGGCGTGCGCTCGATGAAATCGACGCCGGGGTTTGCGATGGAATGACATACGATCAAATTCGATTGGAAATGCCGGACGTCTGGGGAGCTCGCGGCACGGATAAATTCCGTTATCGATATCCACGCGGAGAATCGTACGAAGACGTGATCCAAAGGCTCGATCCGGTCATCATCCAGCTCGAGCGGCAACGCACACCGATTCTCGTGGTTGCGCATCAAGCGGTGCTCCGAGCCATTTATGCGTATTTGATGGACCTGCCCCCGAGCAAATGTCCGAACATCAGCATGCCATTGCATACGGTGATTCAATTGACGCCGAATGCGTACGGTTGCGAAGAAAAACGATTCGTCTTGGAGCCGCGCGTCGAAGATCAAGGCGCGGGCGGATAAAACGCTACGTAGCCATTGACCTCATTCGGCGCTTGAGGATTCTCCGGTTCGCGCGTATCGTCGACCGATGGCGCGACGCGGGAAGATCAAAGTCAATGCCTGGGACCGATACACGAAATCGTCCGAAAGGCTCGTGCTCGAGGAATATTCCAGTTGCGAAGTTCCCGCCGGTTGCGGGGGCGCGATCATGCGCTGGATTCATCCCGGCGACGCCTTGCCCCTGCACTTTTGGTTCTATTCGTCGGGAAAATCCGAGGGCGTTTTTCTTGACGGTACGGCCTTGGCTTCGCCGTGTACCGATGTGCGTAAAGGCCGGCACATTCTAGCCGGCAGCTTTACGCCGAATGACAATGCTCAACCCTTGTTGGCCGTAGCGTTGCGTTTTGGAGATACCGATACGGTGTTTTCGGAGCCCGAGCGCTCACGCGCCATTGGACAAAAAATCGAGATTCTGTCCGGAAAAACAGCACACATTGTCGGTACCACCCTCGCCCCTACGGACGATTCTTGGAAACAGCTCGACTTCGATGATTCTGCTTGGAAAGAAATGATGAGTAAGGCTGTGAAGATACCACGGCCCGAGCAGGATTGGCACCTCGACCAAGTTGAAAAAACAGGCGCCCAACGTATTGCATTGGCCAAAGCGCGGGGTCGCTTGTGGTTTCGTTGTGTTTTTGAAGTGCAGCTCGGGGGAAAATCATGACCACGCGTCCGCCGCTTGTTTTGGTGCCGCAGTTTTTCGGGTCGACCGTATTTGATCGGCGCACGTCGAGGTATACGCCATTTGATCAAAAAGCGACGGATTTGCTGCAAAAAGCCCGTACGATGTCGATAGGCCAAATGGTCGACGAAGCTCCGCCGACCGATCGGGAAGCGATGGGAAAATTTGCCTCCGTTTTTTATCAGCGCGGCTTCTTTACGTACGATTTGCGATTTAATGGCGATGTGCTCGATGTGGAGCCTCCCGAGGATCATTTGACCGGGCCGCTCGCGGTGCATCTCGAAATTGCTGCCGCGTGCAATTTGAGTTGCAGTCATTGTTTTGCGGGAGAACTTCCACGCCGTGAACCGCCCTTGAGTTTGTCGGAACTGGATACGCTTTTTGCAACCTTGGCCCGCATGGGCGCATTTCGATTGGGTTTGACCGGGGGCGAACCGCTGCTGAGAAAAGACCTCTTCGATATTCTCGATCTGGCGACGCATCACGGACTGCACCCATGTTTGACGACGAACGGGCTTTTGCTGAATGAAACGACGGCCAAGAAGCTCGGGGCCAGGCCGCTCGTGTGGCTCAACGTGAGTCTCGATGGAGCAACGGCCGAGACAAACGATCGCGTTCGCGGAGAAGGCACGTTCGAGCGCGTGCTGGATAAAGTGGCCATGCTGCGCGAGCATGCCCGATTTACATTGGCGTTTACCGTCATGAAACACAATGCGCATGAAACTCGGGCATTTGCTGAATTTGCCGCGCGCGTCGGGGCGCATACGGCCGTGTTTCGACCTTTGTATCCGGTGGGTACAGCCGAGACAAACGCGGAGCTTTGGCCGTCTTTCGACGATTACGAACGGGCGCTCGATTCGATTTGGACCCTCGGAGACACCGCCGACGGTCGTTCGTCGGCCATTCGGGCTTTGGATGCATTTTCGCCGCGGTTGCGGGACGAGACTCGCGCGGTGGTGCACGACAATTGGGGATGTGGCGCGGGCAATACGGTGTGTTCGATATCCGTCGGCGGTGACGTGAATCCATGCAGTTTTCTCGGACCAACGTTCGCAGCCGAGAATATTCGACGGAAATCGTTCGACGAAATATGGCATGCGAGCGAGAAATTCCGAATGATTCGCGGATTGCCGGGGGATGGCACGGGAACGGCGACATTCGGCGGTGGTTGTCGGGCACGCTCACTCGTGATGGCGGGAGATGTCAATGCGCCGGATCCCTGGCTGGCGGAGCAAGAAAAGGCGCCCACGCTTCGACGTAATCCATTAAAGGTGCTGCGAACGCAAAAGGTGACGAGATGAAAGCGGACATCGCCTCGTGGTTGTTATCGGCGGAGCGCAAGCTGTTGTCCCCGACCGCAATGCTGGAAGTTGCGGCAAACCTCGTCGCCGCACGACGTTTTGATATGGCGGCGACGGCCTGCGACGCGGCGTATTCATTGGCGCCGGAGAGCCACGAAATCGTTTCAACACGTAAAACGATCCTCGAACGATTGCGTATCGAAGAACATGGCCTCGTGTTTTGTTACATTCCCGCAGGCCCGTTCGTTATGGGATCAAAACACGGAGACAACGATGAATCGCCTGAGCATCCCGTGGAATTGGAAGGATTTTGGATAACGGATGTGCCGCTCACTTGGGCCGCCTTTCACGACCTCATAGGTTGGCCACCGCCGCCGAATGGTGTTCCGGACGAGAACAACAAAAAGAAGGGCAAGGCCGAATTCGATGCGGCGCTTTTTCATCTCTACCAGGATCACAAGATTCGCCGCCAATATTGCGAAACCGAAACCGTACGGGCGCGCGATTGGCACGCGCATGCCCCCGAAGCGTTATGGCAACAGGGGGACGTCATAAAAACGGCCCGTGAATTGTTTGGAGACGTGGCTCGAAAGAATACTGCCCGCCCCTGGACATACGACGAAAAACCCATGGTAGCCGTGTCGTGGGAACAAGCGACGGCATTGGGAAAAAAACTCACGACGTCCGGCGTGGACTATGGTTTGCCTACGGAAGCGGAATGGGAAAAAGCGGCCCGGGGAGGGCTCGTTGGATGTAAGTATGCTTGGGGGAATGAGCCGCCCACGCCCGAGCGTTGTGATTTCGATCGTTTTCGTCAATTCTCCATTCGACCGCCGCGAAGTTTGCCGCCCAACGGATATGGTCTCTTCGGCATGTGCGGCGGTGTTCGTGAATGGACGGCGGACGGTTACGACGCGACTTATTACGGCGAAAGTCCGCGTGTTTGTCCTACCGGCCCGACCGTGGTCAAACAACGCGTTTTACGGGGTGGCTCATGGGCCGATTGCGCCGATGCCGTGCGTGTTTCATTTCGTATGGGCCTCGATCCGAAGAGCTCGGGAGATCCGACCATTGGATTCCGCTTGGTCCGCAGGCAACCGGTATCTCGCATCATGAAATGACTTCGGTCAATGACTCTGGTCCACGTCCGTGGCGATTGCGTCGATGACATCGCGACGGTTGCGTTGTTCCCGATTTGCGCATGGATGAACACATCGTGGAGCCAGCAATTGCAAGTTCATCAATGATTTTAGCAATTTGGATGAGCCGGGAGAACAAGCGTCAATCTCGCGCAGAATACGGCGGAAATTGTCTCGTCAAAGGCGCGCGTTATGATTTGCAGGTACCTCACGTCGAGCGCAATGATTCCGGTTCGAACAATCGTTTCGGAACGACCAATTTTTGCTTGGTAGCCGTTGATCCCCTCAAATCGACGCCCTATGATTGCGCAGCAAATTCCTGCCGAATGCGTCATCCGTTCACGCTTGCCAAAAACCGCGCGACGCGCTCTTCTATGGGTTGCCCGCGCGGCTCGATGACGTGCCGATTGGAGCATAAACCATGCCTACGCTACTACAAAAACCAGAATTCCAACTCTTCGCCCTCGCAACTGTGGGCGCACTTGTACTTCTGGCTGCTTTTTTCGTTTCACTGGCCAAGTTTTACCGGCGATGCGGCGCGGACGAAGCGCTGGTTCGCACAGGATCGGGGGGAAACAAAGTCGTCATTGGTGGCGGTATCTTCGTATACCCAATCTTGCATCAGCTTTTGCGGGTTTCGCTTCATTCCATCAAGCTTTCGGTGGAGCGGAGCGGGAAAAACGCGCTCGTGACGAAAGACAAGATCAAAGCCAACGTCACGACCGAGCTTTACATCAAGGTCGAACCGCTGTCGGAAGACGTTTTGGCGGCGGCGCGATCGTTTGGCGAGCGAAACTTCGACGAACAAGCCATCGGCGATTTGATTGAAGGTAAATTGACGGACGCTTTGCGCAGCGTCTCGGCCAACCAAACGTTCATGGAATTGCACGGGCAGCGAAAACAATTCGCCGAACACATTCAGAGCACGCTCTCGGATGAATTGAAGAAAAACGGTTTGACGCTCGAAAACGTGTCCATCACGGCGCTGGCCATGGTTCCTGTCAAGGAGCTCGATCCGCACGACGTCTTCGATGCCGAAGGTTTGCGCGCCATTACGGATAGCGTTCAATCGAACGCGGAGCAGACGAACCGTATTCAACGCGAAAAAGAGCTCGCGATTCAATTGACCAATGCTGAAGCTCGCAAACGTGCATTGACGATCGAACAAGATCAGAAGCAGGCTGAAGCGGACCAAGCCCGTCGCGTTTCGGAATACGGCGCGACGCAAAAAGCTGAAACGGCAAAGGCCGTCTATATTCAGGAACAAGCGCAAGAACTGGCGGCATTGGAAAAACGCAAAGCGACGGAGACAGCTCGTATTCAGCAAGAGCAGGCCATTGCGGTGGCCGAAGCCGCCCGACAACGTGGCCAGCGTGAAGCACAAATCGCCGCGGAAAAGGCGCAGCAAGCAGCTGAAATCGCTAAGCAACGCGAAATCGAAGCCGCCACGATCGAAAAGCAAAAGGTCGTGCAGGCGGCCGAAGTGGATCGGCAAAAGGCGCTCGAAACCGCGTCGATTGACCGGCAAAAAGCCGTCGAAAGCGCAGAAATCGTCAAACAACAGGCCGTCGAGACGGCGCGCATTGCGAAACAAATCGCCGTGACGCAAAGCGAAGAACAAGCTGCTCGTGCGGCGGCGCTCAAAGCCCAAGCCGAAGCCGAACAACAACAAGCCATGCAGGCGATTATCACGGTCGAAGAAACAGCCAAAGCAAATCGTGAAAAAGCCATTGCCGTCATCAAGTCTGAAGAAGATGCGCAACGATCACGCATTGCAGCCGAACGCGAAGCTTTCAAACTGAAGGTCGAAGCCGAAGCGCAAGCCGCAACGCTCAAAGCCCACGCCGAAGGTGAAGCTGCGGCAAAACGAGCTGCGGCCGAAGGTGAAATTGCCAAGGCCCAGGGTTTGGCGCAAGCACGTGAGCTCGAGGCGCAAGCCGGTGCCAATGTCATGCGTCTCGGAGCCGAAGCCAAAGCCGCGGCAGCCGCTCAAGAAGCGCAAGCGTTGATTTCGCTCGCCGAAGCGACGAAAAAGCGCGGCGAAGCCGAAGCCGATGCAAAACGCAAAATCGTCGAAGCGGAAAATGCCGTATCGACCAAGTTCCTCCTTCGCGACGTTGCCGTCAAAGCATTGGATGTTTTGCCGTCCGTCACGCGCGAGCTGATGACGCCCGCACGCGCCATCAGCGAAATCAAAGTGCTTCAATTGCAGGGCGGTCCGGGTTCGTCCGGTGCAAATGGAGAAAACGGTGGTTCGCCCCTCGGCAATGTGGCGTCTCCCGTGTTGAAGACCATTCTCGAAGCCGGTGCGGCATATCCGTTGCTTCGGGAAATGATGTCGTTTGCCCAGGTCGATAGCAATGCCATCGCCGACAAAGCGCGCTCGTTCCTGAACAACTTGCCCGCCGAATTGCGACAAACCCTCGAAAATGACCCGTCATTCGCGAAAAAATTGGAACAACTCGAGCGCCGGAGTGCCGCAGAAGCCCCTCCGAACATCGAGGTTCGTGACGCCGAACCTCCGACGATCCCGCCCGGTGGCCATGCGGCGTCTTGAGCCATGAATACGTCACGTCCCGATCCCGACCGCGCGGCATTGACAGCTTTGGCAAAAATTGCCGAAGGCTTGCTGGGCACGCGCGGCGGGGAACTCGGATACAATACTTGGAAATCTGGTTTTCGCGAGATTGTGCAGCGTGATCCCATCGACACGCTGCTCGTCTCGGTGCTGGGCGGTGCGTATTTGTTTTGGCTGGCCGAAAAAGACGTCAATCCGAAATGTCGAACATTTTGGGATGCCGCTGTTTTCGTGGCGACGAGTTTGTCCGTTGGTTACGATAACAAATTCGCCGAAACGGAAGCCGGCAAGGCGCTGGCGACGTTCTTGATGACGTTCGGTCCCGCCGTCGCCGCGGCAGCATTCGCCCCTCCCGCTGCGGAAGTCAACGCCGAAGCGGCAGCCGCAGCAAAAGCGCAAACGGAATCGATCGAAGTGCAAAAGGCTATCCTCGCCAAACTCGAAGCGATTCTCGTCCAGCTCGAACAACCCCGCTGAACAGCCACGTTACTCGATCATACACCCGCTCGGATTTCCTTGCGGGTGTTCGTGGTCTGTAATCAGCATTTACGGAGACGCCGAATTCGCGTTATCCGTCGCGGCTTTGGGTTTTGGAGCTGGAGGTGCCGCGAAGGTATACACGGCTCCGAGGCCGATCATCGTTGCGCCGGCGGCGTAGGTTCCGCCATTGATGATATTGGGCGTGGGCGAAGGATTGGCAGTCACGGGGCTGACTTGACCGATTTTCGCCGTTTTCGGATCGACGTCTTGCGTCAGGAAAAACGCATGGGCCAAAACGGCATCGAATCGAAAAGGCCCCACGGTCAAACCCGCTCCAAGCGTCGGCGTAATCTTGTTGGAATCGATGGTCAAAACGGAGACGTATTCATTGGGCACGGCGCTCGTTTCGAATCCCGCGCCCGCCCGGACATCGAGCTTCATCTTACCGAGTGGAATGCGGTATTCAGCTCCAAGCCGCGCCGAAAATGCGCCTTGGAATTGCCGTGGCAAATTCACCGCCGGAATGTAGTACGTCTCGGGAAAACCCACGATGTTTTTCAGGGCCACACCTTGGGGGTCGACGCGAATGCTGTCGTGCACATCCCAACCATCGTAGGCCAAGGCCAATTCGAGGCGCAGATTGTCGATCGGACGAGATTCGACGCCCGCGCGCAAATTCCAGGGCAGTTCGAAAGCGACATCGGCGTCTTCACCTTCTTGCGTGGCGGTGGCGAACGGCGCAGCGGCCGGTAATCTGGTTTTGATGGTGCCGCTCGATCGAACCCAAAAGGGCAGGTGCCCGGAAAAACCCACCCGCACCTTGGGGTGCGGGAGCCAAATGACGCCGGCATTGGCCGACGGAGCAATGATGGGCCCGACGTTCAATTCGGCCAAAACGTCCCAATCGGGTTGTTCCGGAGCGCAGAAAAACTTATCGGGCACGCAGCCGGAAAACACGACGGTGCTTTTGAAAGTGCCCGCCAAAACTTCAACTCCGGCGCCGATACGCAGCGTCGGTGATAGTTGATACGCCGCATAACCGCCGCCGACGGCGAGCACGGAGCCTTCGAGCGAAAGAAGCGAATAACGTTGGGGAGCCGGCTGCCCGTTCTGTTTTTCCGGGTACGTAGCGATCCCGGCGTAAGGTGCCCAGAGCCCGAACGCCACCGTCCATTTGTCTTTCGGAACGAAGGAAAAACCAACGGTCGGAATGGGCAGAAACGGAGTGCTTCCCTGAACGGGGGCAAACGATTGCACCTGCTCCGATACGGTCTCGCCGGTGTTCGGATCCGTTTGTCGCACAATGGTTCGTCGCGTATAATCGCTCGAGAAATTCACGTAGGTGCCGTCGAGCAAAAACGTCTTGCCCACATCGGCCAAACCTGCCGGATTGTAGACGATCGCGCTCAGATCGTCCGCGCCCGCCACGAATGCGCCGCCGCGCCCAAGCGGCCGTACGCCGCGCTCGGATAGGTAAAGCCCCGCCGCTTCCGCAGGTTTACCGATCGAAGCGATCGACAACGTTACCATCGCGCCGATCATGGCGCGTGCCAAACAGGTTCGAGAGCAAATCATTCGCGAGGTCGTTTCTGGACGATGGTGTAGATTTGTTCGAGTCCGCGTGTGTCACTGGTCAAGAAATCCCGCGTCGTGCGGAAAATCGCTTCATAATCCGTCGGAAGTTGCGGCGCCGTCGGCATGGACGCATCGATTCGATCGACTTCCGCCACGGTATCCATGATGATTTCGAGCGGCGTCAAACCTTTTCCGCCGTTGAGCGGCGTCACGAGGTTTGGCAGGACATGATCCATCACGTGATATTTGTCGTAAGTATCCGAATTCAGAGCCTTCAGCAATTGCATACTCGCCGGCAATGTTCCTTTGGCCCCCGACGCCAGTTCAGGCTCGGCCGCAGCGCTCACCGCATTGAGGATCGGCTCGATTTCCGCGTCCGCCAAAAGAACCTGTAATGCATCGGCAACCGACGACATCGTGCCTTCGAGCGCTTCGCCGGGCGAAGCCGACGAGAGGGTGTATTCCAATAGTTTTTCCACTTCCCGTCGAGCCGCGTCGTTTTGACGAATCTTTTCCAGCAAATCGACCGTCGCCGCCACCATCGGACCGCCCAACCCATCCGCCACGGTTTTACCCATTTCGGATTTCGCCCATTCGCACGTCACTCCATTTTCGCGATCCGGACACTGGGCATTGACCTGCTCGCGGAATACGCGGAGCGTCGTCGAAAGAAGCCGCGGAATTCCCGAATTCGCAAACTTGGAATTTTCACCCGTCCCTTCGATTCCCATGAATTGGTCCACGAGCTGCGAACGAGCCCGCTTCCATTGCCCTTTGCGTCGTTCGGCGTCGATTCGGCACGCATCATACCCCTGTTGACAATCGGACAACTCCTGCCCGGTCTTGCCATCGCATGCACACGCATTGTCGAATCGCAAATCCATGCCGTGAAATGCGTCCGCAAACAGTGTGAATCCAGTGACCTGATCTTGCGGCGTTCCATCGGTCCACACGGTCGATGTATTGCCGCGACGGTCCTTCATGCTCGCATTCTTCGCGTAGTCCTTGTTGAAGAGCACGCGGGCCGCCAATTCGAGAACGTCGGCCCCATTGAGCACTTGGCCGGCTTTTGGTCCACGCGCGGTCGTGACTTTCATGATATCCCGCGCGGCCGTGGCCAATTCCGCAAGCGCAGGCACCATATCCGTGACAAACGCATCGGCAATGATGGGTTCGTACGTATTGAGCCCCGCGCCCGAACAATACGCCGGGTTTGTCGCGGCATTGCCCGTACCGGTGCATTCGGGGCCGTGATCCGTTCCCGGCCAATGTCGCTTCATGACCTCGATCAAATCGAGCAACAAATCTTCACCGTCGGACTTGTAGTTCCCATTGGCGTCTTTTTCGCAGTTCGGATTGCACGTCGCGTTGGCGAAGGTCACCACGAGCGGTCGCAAATAATCATAGAATCCAAACCTCTCGAGCAAGAACAGCGTGTTTTTGCCGCGAATACGCAAGGTCTGATCATTCGTGTCGCAATGGCGCGTGCCGAGCGGCGTCAAATTGCAAACGGGCGTCGTGACCGGCTCGATGAGGGCCGCGACGAAGTCGTTCGTCTTCTTGTTTTTGCCGCCCACGTACGGGTCGAGGTCGGGCATGTTCGGGAATTGATCGGATGTGGACCCGAAAAATACCAATCGATTGAGCGCCGCTGCTTCGGGTTTCAGCGTCAATCCATTGATACCCGATGAATCCTCGAAGAGTTTGTCTTTGCTCGTGAAGATGCCCAAGAAGTTCAAGAGCGCTTCGAGTTCCCCGGCTTTGATCTTGAATTCCGCCCGTTTTTGGTGATTCGCCGGAAGCACCGAATCCAGATAAAACACTGCGAGGTTTTCGAAGGAAAGGAGCTCGCATTCGTCGTAGCTACCAATCAAAGGCCACGTGAGATTGATGCCGCCGAGAGCCGCCTTCACCTTCGCGCCTTGTTTGTTGCAGGCTTTGACCTTATTTGCATTGTGAATGATGTCGAGCGTGCGTTCCCAACACGAACGATTGTCGCCCACGACCGCTTTGCTACGATCCACCGGCTTGGACGGATCGAGCGGGTTTTGCATGGTCAAATTCCATGCGGGCGCATTGATGTCTTCGACGTAATACGTCAATTGATCCGTATTGGTCATCAATTTGGCAAATGCCTCACCCACATGCGCCACCCCTCCGGACGGCGTGACCATCGCCGGATCCGCAAAGGATTCAATCACTCGCGCGGTGAGTCCCGGACGAGCCGTCATTCGATGCAGAACGTCGGCAATTTCATCCCATACGGGCGTCGCATAAGGAACTTTTGCTTCCTTTTCTTTCCCCTGCGCCGCCAACGCATCATGCTGCGAAGCAATTTCACGGACTTTCAGCATCGCCCCCAAGAGCCGCGCGACTTTGCCTTCGTGGTTTTCCACCAAATCGAGCAGCCCCGCGAGCATCACGTCCGAATCCGGATCCGCCAAAATTTGGCCCATCGCATGCGCCAAATCCGGCAATGGGGAATCTTCACCTCGGAAACGTTTGTAAGGTACGCACGAACTGCACGTCGTTCCCGCAGGTTTGATTTCTTCCGTCTCCAAATCGTAAACGGCATCTTCACGATCACCGAGCAATAGATTCGCCCCGGCGACCGCATACATCAACGTTTCGCGTTCGTCTTTCCAAGCATCATCACCGCCGTTCGGAGCATATTGCGTCGAATCCACCAATTTGCCCAAATCTTGCGCGAAAGACCCGACCAGCGTGCGTGACGTGTCGATGTATTCATACGCTTGAGGTTCGGGACGCCCCCAACCATCCGTGCCCGCCGTTCCCGGGATGTTGAACGGCATGGCCGACATGATGGGAACGTTGTTCGACGTAATGAATTGCCCGAATTCATCGATATCGGCATAACCGTCGTTGTTTCCATCGAAAAATGGCGCAGAAACCGTTCCGACTTGTCCGGGAACATTTCCAAAAGGCGTGACGAAACCGCGACGGTCCCGCTTGGCAATCCATGTCGGCGCACCCGCGGGGTCTTTTGCATAGGACGGATGCTGATCTAGCATGATACGCGAAATCATCTCCATCGTTTCCATCGGACGACTCGGCTGAGCCTTCGCCGAATCCACCACAATTGGCGCCAGCGCCGAAATCGTCGATTTGAACGTCGCCATGTCGCGACTGACGACCCGCAAAATCTGAATCAGCTCGGGCGCGATTTGTCCTTCGGGCGCCAAAACGTCGAGCAACGCGGTGAGCAGCGGACGCAATCGCGGATATGCGAACAATGGCCGCGTAATTCCGAGCCCCACGTTTGCCGGACGATAACCTTGACGTCCCCAAATGGAAGACATCGCTTTCCGTGCGGGTTCGCTCTTGAACAACGCATCGAAAATATCCGCCATCGCTCGAGTCGACGCGGGCGCGGACGGCGCACCCGTGGGCTCATAAGGGTTTGTCTCGTAAAGCTGCGACAATTGCTGACTGAATGTCAGCAACGCGTCGTGCATCCCGATGGTATCTCCGGACTGCGCCGTCGCTACGTTATCGATTTTTTCGTCGGGGAAAATCGCATTGAATGCCCGCACCAAGTCGCTTCGACGACGCGCCATTGCTTCGACTTTGGCAATGCCGAGTTCCCGCGTCTTCGTTTGCACATCCCCCGCCACCGCGGGAAGATAACTGCGATCCACCGTATCTTCGTACGTCCCCGTGTTGGAATAATGACAAACCGCGTGATACGAAGCGCCTGTGACGTCCTCGGTCAGCGATCCGGCGCCGATCCGATCACAAAGCACGCCGAACATGTCGTCGCCGAGCGTCGCTTTGGGCGGCGCGATACGCGTCGCGTCGAAATCGCTGCACGAAGCAACGGCGCCGACCCCGATCAGCCCCAGCCCTCGAACGACACGGCCCAAAATGGAAAAACGGTGAGTGCGCGTGCGCATGACCAACCCTCTTACCGGCATCGTACACGTTTCCGCAAACTTTGGAACACCTCTTTTTTCAAATTTCGCCGTGCAGGCAGGTGAAAAATTGCTACACCCCGCGCCATGTCGCTCTTGCCTCCCGAACCGGTCGTCCCCGACGAACTTTGCTCCCGAGCCTCGTTTCGCGTCCGATATGACGACATCGGTCAAACGGGACACTTGCTTCTGCATGCGTTGCCCATCGCTTTGGGACAAACGGGTTGGGCCGTCGTGTCCCGTATGGTGGCGGAAGAAGTTTTTCGTAAAACCCGCGTCCTGCCGATTTTGAGTCGCTTCATCATGGAAGCCGGAAGCGCCCCATTTTCCGTCAACACGCCGCTCGATGCCGAAGGACGCATTCAATTTGCGCATACGATCGACCCCGAAGGAAATGTCGACCGATTGGTCTTGAACATGTGGTGTTCGGTGCATGGTTTTTCCGGCCATACGCACGGTTTTCCCGTGCCCAATGCCGGAGAGCGACTTTTTGCCGGTCGCATTTTCGCCGAACACGTCCTCACGCGTCCCTTCGATCCGCCCGAGAATCGCCGCGTGACCGAACTCGAATTGCCCGGTTTTCCGCGTATCCCGGAGGCTCGTTCGGAAAGACGACCCCCCGACGACGTGCTGGCATTGCCGAGCGGCGCCGAATGGCTCGACGACGCAATGGCGCTCGATCCCGCGCCCATTGTTTTCGGCAGTGATCGAACCGATTCGAATATGCACGTCAATTCGCTCGTTTACTCGCGCATATTCACCGACGCGATTCTGCGCCGATTGTGGACTCACGAAAAGCGTTTTGCGTTGCGGGCGAATACCTTGAATATCGCTTTTCGAAAACCAAGTTTCTCGGGCGAGCGCGTCCACGTGGCCCTACGCGCGTTCACCCAAGGCGACCAATACGGCGCAGCGGCGGTTCTCCTTGGTGACGAAGATGCCGTCCGCCCCATTGAAATGGTAAAACCGCGCGTCTTTGCGCAAATGTCGTTCGTGAGGGAATGACGTAATCGTTTGACCGATCGTCGCAAAACCCTGACAGCAGTACGTCCTTACCGCCGAACACTTCGGCTTTCTTGTTGCAACGAGACAAACCATCCGCCTGCCGCGACGCACCACGCCGCGTGCGGAGCATCGAGCACGAATTGTCTCGACCAACGCATTGCGACCGGCGACATCACGTGATATTTCTTCGGCATTTCCGTGTCGAATCTCGAACCCACCACCTCGAACAATACAAGCCTCGCTTCACACGCCGCATTTCCACGCGCGCAGGTGTGCATCGATTGTCGCACGTTGCTCGGACCGCGAGAATCATGCGAAGGCGGCCCACGACATCGTGTCGTCGCCCTTGGAAACAAACAAGGCCGTCTTGCGTTGCTCCATGAAGTTTGGGGGGCACCGTCGGTACGTCGCCGCGCCAAACAGCTCGCAAAAGCCGGCGGCGGCGGCGTGGGGATCGGTTCACTTTTCGAAGGTTGCGGCGGCGGATGCGATGGTTGCGGAAGTGCCGCAATGGAGGGCGAAGTCATCGCTGCCATTGCAGTCATCTTGCTCGTTGCCGTCGCCGTCGTCGCGCTGGTTTGGCTGATCATGAAGATTGTCGAATGGGTACGAGCTTATCAAAATCGACCGAAGCCCAGCGGCGGCATACTTCGTCCGGCGTCACTCGGGCGCAAACCGGGCCCCTATGGAACCGTGACGGGAAATCCCGTGATGGTCTCGCCGGCTTCGGCGACCGCGTGTTTGGCGTGGGCCCTCGACTTGCGCAGCGCAAGGTTTCTCGGGACAGACCTCATGTTGCGTGACGCGGAAACGCGAGGGTTCGAGATACAGCTCGACGACGGTTCGACCGCCCGAATTCCGGAAGGACGTATTCGAATCGAAGGACCGCATCGTCGGATCGATCGCGATGAAGCCACGAATTTGGAAGCGTTTGTCAAGACGCTCGCGCCGAACGATGACCCCGAAGACGAAGGGCTCGATCCATTTCCGTACGACGTGGCGGACGAGGTCGTGGTGAAACCTGGTGATCGGGTGCGACTTTTCGGCGAACTTCAACGCGAAGTCGATCCGACGACGTCCGGTGGATATCGAGAAGCCAAGGTGCTGCTCATCCCGAAAGACGTGCCCGCACTGCGTATCGAGCCCAAGTGAACGGTGATTGCAAGCGCAGCGTCCTCGCGATACGCTGCCGCCGATGTCAACAACCGTCGAACTTGCCGCATGCCAAGTGTATGTGAATCCCGAAACGTACGCGTCGGAAGCAAGTTTCGAGGCGATGCTCGATCGTATGGGTCGTCGACTCGAAGATGCGCGTATGGCACGTGGACCCGAGTATGCACATCCGTGTCTGGCGGTTTTTCCGGAAATGATTGGAACGTTTTTGCCGCTGGTCGATCGCTTGGAACGAGTGCGCAATGCAAAAACGACGGACGAAGCGCTGGGTCGCGTCGCACGAAGCGCATTGGGCGATATCGTCGCCGCCATGGTTCGAGGAAAAACGCTCAATACCACGATTGGGTTTCTGCTGGCCGCCGCGCCGGAAGTACGTCGGATTTATCGACAAACCTTTTCGCGTTTTGCCCAGCGATACAATGTGTGGACGGTTGCCGGCAGCGTGCTTTTGCCAAAGAATGCTTATGGGGACTTGGCGGATGATTTTCGACCCGCCGACGGGAAAATATACAATACCTCCTATATTTTCAATCCCCGAGGACGGCACGTCGGAGTCGTGCGCAAAGTGAACCTAGTGCCGACGGTGGAAGACACGATGGGTTTGTCGCCGGGTCATAAGCATGATTTATGGCCGGTTTCGACGCCCTTCGGCCAACTCGGAACGTTGATTTGTTATGATGGGTTTCGTATTGCCCACACCCCGAACGAACCGCAATTTCAGCCGCTGTTATCGCATTTCGATGCCCACGGATGTCGCATCGTCGCTCATCCGGCCGCCAATTTTTGGCCGTGGGAAGATCCTTGGACGTTCCTTGGTTCGAGCGGCGCGATGAAACGGCACGAACAATGGTTATCCGAAGGAATCCTGTCTCATTTGGATCAAGCGCCGCTGTCTTCCCTGCAATACGCGGTCACCGCCCACTTGATCGGTCAAGTGTTCGACAATCGATTCGACGGAAAGTCGCAATTGCTGGAACGAACCCCCGAAGGAGCGCGCATTTTGGCGGAAGCGCCGCGCGGTGATTTGTCGCCGGAAGCCGAAACGGTGGTGCTGCGCCAAGTAACGATATGAACGATGATTTGGATGGTTGCCGTTTGCTTTGCTGATGCTCGAGGACGAGAGGTTATGCAACAACCCAATCCGTGGATTTTGTTCATGGGCGGCCTGATGTTATTCCAGGTCGCCGCGATGGTGTACGGCATCAAGGGCGCACCGGAATGGGCACGCCTCATCGGCGCCGTGACGTGTGTCATTTTCGGAATCTTGTCGGCTTTTTTGGGACTTCAACGGCAATTCGGAAAAAAACCCGAACCACCGAAAAAAGTGCTCCTCAAGAAAGAACGCGCGGCGGAAACGACCGCCACCAAAAAGCGCCCTTCCTCAAAGACGAATTAGCGAAATATGTCTTTGGCCGCCCGGACTTTACCGAAAACTTCGCCGCGGTTTTCCCCGGGATAGTGCTTGACGATGGACGGCTCCGTCACGCGCAAAAATGGGTTCGTCGCCAATTCTTCCGCCATCGTCGAAGGCACGGTGGGCTCATTCCTCGACCGTTTTTCCTGCGCAACCTCGAGCTTTTGCTTGACCGCTTCATTGTCCGGTTCCGCCGCCAGCGCGAAGCGCAAATTGCCGACCGTGTACTCATGCCCGCAATACACGCGCGTATCTCCGGGAAGCTTACCGATCTTGTCGCATAACGACTCGGCCATCATCTCCGGCGTTCCTTCGAACAAACGCCCGCAACCCGCGACAAACATCGTATCCCCGGTAAAAACCGCATCATTCACGACGTAAGCGATCGCCCCGAGCGTATGTCCGGGAACGTGCAAACATCGAAATGACATTCCGGCGATATCGAACGTCGATCCGTCGACGACCTGATGAGTTTGTCCGGGAATACGCTTTTCGTCCGCATCGTATTGCGACCCGTAGACGGGCATCGAACCATATTTCGCCAGCAAGCCATCGTTGCCCGCAACATGATCCGGATGATGGTGCGTCGCCAAAATGCCCACGAGCTCGAGCCCTTCACGCTCGAGCGCCGCAACCACGGGCTCGGTCTCCGACGCGTCCACCACAACGGCTTGTTTGCTGCCGTCGGCGACGACGAGATAGGCGTAATTGTCACTGTAACAGGGAATCGAAACAACGCGCATGGCGGCACCATACGCCGAACCGAGGAGGGATTTCAATGCTTTCGTTCACGAATCGAACATCGGAACGAACCCTACGCGACGTCCTGCCAACGCAGTTTACACGCTCGCCCCACCAATACGTGTCGCGAACGTCGGCGAGCCGGCGAAACGACCGAGGTGAAAATCCTCGTCGCCGAACAGCGTATTGAGCGCGTGCATGCGCTTGAAATACAAGCCGATGTCCGCTTCGTCCGTGATTCCGATACCGCCGTGCAACTGAATCGCTTGTTGCGTCACGAATCGACCGCACAACGCCAATTCGACTTTCGCCGCACTCACCGCTTGACGGCGCTCCGCAGGATCCGGATTCGACAACGACAGATTCGCCAGAATCGATGTGCCTCGGGCAAGCTCCGTCCGAACGAACATATCAACGGCTCGATGTTGCAATGCCTGGAACGTGCCGATTTTCACGCCGAATTGTTCGCGTGTTTTCAGGTAATCGACGGTCATCGCCAATGCCGTGCGCATGACGCCGAGACCTTCGGCGCACGCCGCCGCCGCCCCGATATCGAGCACTTCGTCGATGACGGCCGCAGCTTCGCCTTCTTCGCCGAGCCGCCGGCTCGAAGAAATGCGAATACCATTCAGCGAAATCATGGCGGCTTTTTGGCCGTCGAGCGTCTTCACGGTCTTGAGCGACGATAAGACGACATCGCGCGGCACTGCAAAAAGCGAAATGCCCTTGGCTTCGTCGACCTTACCGCTCGTTCGCGCCGACAGAATGATCACATCCGCCGCGTGGCCATTGACGACGAAAACCTTTTCGCCTTGGAGAACGTAATCGTCTCCATCGCGAGTTGCCGTTGTTTCGACCCACGTCGTGTCGAATCGATTGCCTCGTTCGGCATGCGCGAACGCCAAACTCGTTTCGCCATTGATGAGCGGGCCGAGGATTTTATCGAGCTGGTCGGCATTGCCCAATCGCGCGACGGCCGTTCCGGCACAAAGCACGGAGGCGACGTACGGTTCGGGAACGAGCGTCGTGCCCATTTGTTCCAGAATGATGGCGACATCGACGAACGTGCCGTCGAAACCTCCGGCAGATTCGGGAAATGGCAATCCGAGCCAACCGAGCTCGGCCATTTTACGCCACGTGTCTTTGCTCCAGCCGATCTCGTCTTCACGCATCGCGCGCAGGCGCGTGAGAGGCGATTCTTTTTTGACAAACGACGCGGCGGTGCTTTCGAGCAGCTTTTGTTCGGGGGTGAGGTCGAAGTTCATGATGTTGCGCCCTCAGCTCGGCAAACCAAGAATCATCTTGGCAATGACGTTTTTCTGGATCTCGTTGCTGCCGCCATAAATGCTGGCTGCGCGCGAATAATGGAAAGCTCCGGACACCGATTGCTCGATGTCGGGAATGATGCCGCTCTCGTTCCACCACGACAAAGAATCGTGACCCATGAGCTCCATGGCGAGCTCGTAACATTGCTGGTTGATTTCCGAGCCGCGGATCTTGAGAATGCTGGATTCGGGCCCCGGCGCGTGCCCCATTTGCGCGAGCGCAATCGAACGATAATTCGCCATTCGCAGCGCCCAAAGCTCGATTTCGACTTTGGCAATACGCGCACGCACGTTTGGATCTTCAATGAGCGGCACGCCGCGACGCATGGTTTCCGCCGCAATACGTTTGACCCGACGAAGGACCCGCGTCGACAACCCCACCGCGGCAATGTACGTTCGCTCGTGACCGAGGAGCGCTTTGGCCAGCGTCCAACCACCATGCAAGGGCCCGACCAGGTTCTCCGCGGGAACGACGACGTTCTCGAAAAACGTATCGCAAAAGGCCGGAGTTCCGCCGATCGTGAGCGTTGGGCGCGCCTGGACCCCGGGCGACTTCATGTTCACCAAGAAAAAGCTGATGCCCGCTTGCTTTTTCGCGTTCGGATCCGTTCGCGCCAAGAGGAAAATCCAATCGGCATATTGGGCGTACGTCGTCCACGTCTTCTGCCCATTCAATACGTAATTGCCTTTGCCGTCGTTCTCCGCGCGTAACTTCAACGACGCCAAGTCGCTGCCGGCATTCGGTTCCGAATACCCCTGACACCAAACTTCTTCGCCCGATAGAATCTTGGGCAAATAGCGCTGCTTTTGTTCATCCGAGCCAAACTGAATCAGCAGCGGCCCGACCATCGTCAACCCGAATGGAGAAAGCGAAGGCGCTCCGGCCAATTCGAGCTCCTCGGTCAAAATGAAGCGACGATTGACGTCGAGCCCCGCGCCTCCACATTCTTTGGGCCAATGCGGAGCAACCCAACCCTTTTGATAAAGGATTTTATGCCACTCCATGATTTCATCGTGCTCGAAATGCGCGTCGACACGAGCTTTGTCACGAAGGTGCGGCGGCATCGCTTCGGCAATCCATGCCCGAACATCGTGCCGAAATGCAATTTCCTCGGCGCTGAACGATAGATCCATTGCGCTCACCTAATCCACTCGTTCGTCGGAGGAAAGTCATTTTTTAATCATGGACACACGGGCGAAACAAACGCCGTGTCGACCAAATCACCGGCGATATTCCCCGCACCGCCAAAATCCTTGCTCGTATTCCACGGATCCCAGTGAAACAAGTCCTGCTCCGTCCAACCATTGGCCTGCGTGATGAATCCTTGATCCGTGAGATCTTTGACGAGCGGAGCGCTCGGTTCGCCCACGTTCACGAGCGGCACGTCCGTCGAGCTCGGTGCGAGCGTGCACGTATCGAAACACGACAAAATGGGATTGCATTTGTCTTTCTGAACATATCCCGCATGCTTGTCTTTGCTCGAAAATACCACCGGATACGCCGCACCGTTCTTCATGGCCGTCGTACACGCATCGAGACCACCGCACGAACCACACGTCGTCGTCTTTTCGCATATCGTGGATTGATGACCGACCGCCACGAGCGTCAAAATGCCCGCGGGCGGAGGCACATTCGGATCGATCGTCACCCCAAACGCCTCGTTGTCCCCCGCGTGCGCGGTCAAACCACAATCTTTCTCGTACAAATGATCATAGACGATATGAATCAACGCCGCATTGTCCGGGTGCGGACGCACGCGAACGACAATGCCCCCTCGCGGACATCCATCGCCGGGATCCAGCGATAAGAACGGTAAATAATCGCGGGCGATTTTTTCTTCCCATGCGTCGTCCAGGCCATCCAAGTCCAGATCGACAATCCCGGACATGCCGCCCGTGCCATTTCCACCGCCGCCCGAAGGGTTTGTCCCTCCTGCACCCGCGGCATTCGATCCACCCATTCCCCCGGATGCGTCGCCTCCACCGGAGCCGCCGAATCCACCCGTACCGGTCGTCACGCCACCCCCCGTCGACGCCGAATCGAATACCGAAGAAGTGCCGGAATCACATCCGACAAGCGCAAGCACAAGGCCCACCAAACCAACAAGCCCGCTCGTTTTCATGCCCCGGATTGTAGCGAAGCCGCGGACGAAAGAAATGCGGAACTTCAGCCGGCTCGATTTCACGCGATGACGGAAGCCATCACGCCATTAAAAAATTCCGCGTTCCCAACGTCCTCGAGCAGCCGATTCCAACCGGGTTCGTCAAACGGAACCGGAAGGCCGCGGTTGGTGAGCAAGACGGCGACGATTTCACGGGGCGGATCTATCCAGACAAACGTCCCCGTACCGCCTGCTTTGCCAAACGCATTCGGCGACATGCGTGTTCCGCCATTGGAATATCGCGGCGTCGACAGCTCCCAGCCATAACCTTTCGGCGTCGCCAATAAATTCATCAAGAGCGAAGTATCCGTTTGGGCAACGTCGACGAACGGCGTCTGGTTCTTCACCATTTCCGCGGCAAGTCCGGCCGAAATGATGCGCTTTCCATTGTAAACGCCGCCATTGAGCACCATCTGCCCGAACACCGCCGTATCTTTAGCCGACGAAAATACGCCGTCGCATCCGACGATACCGCCGAGCAAAAAGTCCTGATCGTCTTGCACGACGCCCCGAATCGATTGTTTACGGCGCTCGGTGGGACCCGTCGCCGCGACGCGCGCGTGCTCGACCGAGGTCGGGACAAACTTCGTATTCGACATACCCAGCGGATTCCAGACGTTTTCTCGGGCAAACGTATCCAGGTTTTTCCCGCCGACCGTCTCGATGAGTTTTCCCAGAAGCCGATACGTCAAATCACTGTATTCGACTCGACTCCCCGGCTCGTACTCCAAATTCGTTTCCGCCATTCGTTGCCAGATCTGCTCCGGCGAACCTTCGTAAATGTTGTTATCGAGCGGCAAACCCGCCGAATACGACAACATGTGGCGCACCGTGACGCGCTCTTTGCCTTTGCCCGTGAATTTCGGCAAAAACTTCACAACCGGATCCTCGAGCTTCAGTTTGCCCCGGTCAATCAAGACCATCGCCGATATCGCCGTAGCCAGGACTTTTGTCACCGACATCATGTCGAACATCGTGTCGATCGTCACCGGATCATGATTGTCGCGAACATGATGGCCGACCGCATGTTCCCCGACAATCTTTCCTCGTCGGCAAATCATCGCGGACGCGCCGGAAAAACGCCCTTCATGGATCCGTTTGTCAATCCTACCGAATACTTCTCCGATCCGCTCCGCGCTCATGTCGACACTCTCCGGTTTGACCGGCACGAGCGGTCCGGCGCCGGTCGGAGGCGGTGCGTCGGGACCAACGGTGAGCGACACGCTGCCGCACGCGGGCAACATCGCCGCAGCTCCAAGTCCAACCAAGAATCTACGACGATCGAGAGAAAACGAGGAATCAACCATGAGCGTCACTTCGCAACGTCTACGGTAAGACAAACCCGACGAGGCACTGGGCACGCCCCACGTGGGCGATGGCCACCGATGCCGAGCCAAACACGACGGCAGTTTCACACGGTCGAACAGCGTTCGACAAGGCTCTTGCTCGATGCCGCATCGATCGCGTCCCGAACGTTATCCGGCCGGTGGATCACTGGCGGGAAAAGACTCTTCGGACGCTTCGTCGATCCGCGCATCCGCTTCGTTTTTCGGCCCCGAAGAACGTTTGTCTCGGTCGTTTTGCATGACGATCGGCGGCGTTCCTTGTTCAGGTTCGTCCGCCGGCGTCCCGCCACTCGGCCGCTCGTGCACGACTGTACACAGCAGTAAATCCGCCATGGATCACCTCGAATACGTGGCTCGTATCTGAGGCTCGAGGCCCAAGTGGCAAGGTTATGTTTGTCTGAAGAAACTGTTCGTCTGTCCGGACGATCACTCGACCGTGACGGTCTTCGCCAAGTTACGCGGCTGATCCACGTCGTTGCCTTTGAGGTTCGCCACGAAATACGCGATGAGCTGAAGCGGAAGCACCGTGAGCAGCGGGAGCACCTCATCGGCGACTTTCGGGATCCAAATCGCATGCGCGGCGACCTCGAGCATCGCTTCGTCGCCTTTGGTCGCGATCGCGATGACTTGTCCCTCGCGCGCTCGAACTTCCTGCACGTTCGAGAACATCTTTTCGTACTGCGAATCCATGGGACAAACCACGATGACCGGCATGGTTTCATCGATGAGCGCGATCGGACCATGCTTCATTTCGCCCGCTGCGTAGCCTTCGGCGTGCGCGTACGAAATTTCTTTCAGCTTCAAAGCACCTTCGAGCGCGATGGGAAAACCCAATCCTCGCCCGAGGAAAAGTACGTCTTTCGCGTGGGTGAGTTTCTTCGCGACGGCGTGAACATAGTCCGCATCGCCCAGAATTTCGCGCTGATGACTCGGCGTTTCCCACAAGGCTTGCAAGACCTTGCGCGCTCGTTCATCCGGCAACGTTCCGCGACGACGACCGATGTAAACGGCCAACATCAAGAGCGCCGCGAGCTGCGCGGTAAAACACTTCGTCGACGCGACGCCGATTTCCGGCCCCGCGTGCGTGTAGAGCGCGCCGTCGGCCGCACGGGGAATCGCGCTGTCGAGCACGTTCGCGATCGCCAAAACCCGCGCGCCTCCAGCCTTCGCCGCTTTGACCGCCGCAAGCGTGTCGGCGGTTTCTCCGGACTGACTCACGGCGACGACGAGATCGTCCGGGTAGAACAAAGGTTCGCGATAACGAACCTCACTGGCGAGCTCGACGAAGGTGGGGACTTTGGCGAGCTGCTCCATCCAGTAACGTCCGGCGATCGTGGCGTGATGGCTGGTGCCGCAAGCGACGAAGTAGACGCGACGAATCGACTGCGCAACCTCGGGCGGAACGCCCATTTCCGCCGCGTAAACGTCGCCGGCGGCCAGGTCGATGCGCCCGCGCAACGTCGCTTCGATGACCTCGGGTTGCTCGTGAATTTCTTTGCGCATGAAGTGTTTGTAGCCGCCGCGCTCGGCTTGAACCGCGCTCCAATCGATGCGTTTGATCGGGCGATTGACGGCTTCGCCCATGACGGTTTCACACTTGAAACCCTCGGGGCGAAGTTCGGCGACGTCGCCATCGTCGAGAAAAACCATGTTGCGCGTGTGCGCAAGGAGCGCGGGAATGTCGCTGCCGCAAAGCGTTTCGCCTTCGCCGACGCCCACGACGAGCGGCGATCCGTGCCGCGCGACGACGATCACGTCGGGTTCGCTATTCGAAACCACGGCGATGGCGTACGCGCCGACGACATGCCGAAGGGATCGCTGAACGGCTTCAAAAAGCGTCGTTTTGCCTTTGCCCAGCTCTCGATGCACCAAGTGCGCGACGATCTCGGTGTCCGTATCGGACAGAAACTTCACGCCTTCCGCTTCGAGCTGTTGGCGAACGGCGACGTGATTTTCGATGATGCCGTTGTGCACGACCGCGACGGGTCCTGCGGAGTGCGGGTGAGCGTTTTGCTCGCTCGGGCGGCCATGCGTGGCCCAGCGCGTGTGACCGATGCCGGTGGATCCCTGCAGAGGCTTTTTCTCGAGCGCCTCGGACAAACGCACGAGTTTGCCCAGGGTGCGAATGATCTCGATGGACTTGCCATCATGAATGGCAATTCCTGCGGAGTCATACCCGCGGTACTCGAGTTTCCGGAGCCCATCGACAATGATGGGAGCCGCGCCTCGTGTTCCAACATAACCCACGATACCGCACATCGGATGCCTCGCTTCGCAGAGCGGCGCGAACGCCGGATGCGTGGTGTACAACGCGATCGAGTCATTGGCGAAAAAAGATCATCGATTCGTGCGCGGTGCACGTTGGTGAACCGTCACCTACGGCATGTTCCGCCCGGAATGCATGGATTTGGAGTAGCCTGACAGGCTTGGAGGTTCTTGCATGCAATGGGTGAAGTCGTTGGATGACGGGCGAATGTCTCGACGCTCGTGGACAAACTTGGCTTTCGTGACGCTCACGGTCGCCGTGGCGTCGTTGGCAATGGCGTGCGGCCCGGAAAAACCGCCGTCAACGACTGGCAGCGCAGGCAGCGCAGGCTCGGGAAGTTCGTCCGGAGGTGCCGGTGGTGCCGGAGGAGGTGCCGGTGGTGACGGCGGCGCGGGCGGCAAAGTCGTCGAGATGCCGGGACCGGTCGAAGAAGTGGTGAAATTCGATTGGATCATGGGCGAGCTTGGTGAAGGGCTCGCGATTGATGGAACGACGGCGTACGTCTCGTTTGGCTCGTTGAAGGTCGTCAAGGTTGACTTGTTGACGAAGACGAAGACGGACTTCGGGAACATTGCGGCAAACCTTGGCGAAGCAGCGCCGCAGGGTTTGGCGCTCGATGCGCAGAAAAACCTTTATGTCGCGGTCACGTCGGACCCGGTGAAATTCAAGCCGGGCATATACAAGTTTCCGCAAGCCGGTGGCGCGGCGACGTTATTTGCCGAGCATCCCAACATGAGTTACCCGCGCGGCATTGCCTTTGCGAAAACGGGTGAAATGGTCGTCCCGAGTCCTCCGGGCGCGCGGATGTTCGTGGTGTTGCCCAATGGGCAAGTGAACGACCCCGGCGTGAATCAGGATCTTTCGGGTGATCAGTCTTCGCCTTGTGCGTACGGGGATAACTTGCCGTATGGCGTGAGCAGCGTGGCGTTCGACGGAAGTGCGTTTTACGGAACAAACGCCGACCGTGGGCACGTTTTCTCGGGCGGACTGGCCCAGGACATGAACGGTAATGTATTTGCCGTACCGGACAAGATGGCCATCTTCGCCGGGCCTGATTGCGCAACGCTTGGCGGCGCGGATGGAATCGTCGTGGATTCTTTGGATCCCAATGGCGATGCGCTGTTTCCCACGATGTACGTGGCCGCTCGCGCCGCCGATAAAATCACGAAAGTGGAGATCTCGGGCGCGACGACCGTCATTGCCGACAAGACCATGCTTTACGAACCGAGCGCAATGGCCATGGCGGCAATCGACGGCGACCGATACTTGTATATCT
>WBZU01000106.1_pt1 | contig 86704 bp, 74 predicted proteins | sample 5204311 | NCBI WGS metagenome assembly WBZU01 (sample SAMN12344359, study PRJNA552823) | activated sludge metagenome | biome: Activated sludge suspended growth; feature: Nitrification reactor; material: Wastewater; isolation source: activated sludge from nitrification reactor of wastewater...
ACGCCGCCACCTGCTCCAGGCAGCGCGTCATCCCTTGTCGATCCATCGCCTTGCTCCGTTTGCGTCAACGCCGCAACGATGTCACCTCGGCGATCGGAACTGAAGATGACTTCCCGGAACGCTTACGTACGACCAGCACATCCGTGCCATGGCCAAGGACTGCACGCCGGCCCAGCATCTGATGCAACTGAGCGGCGTAGGCGAGACCACCGCCACGGCCATCGTCGCGATGGTGGGCAACGCGCACGAGTTCGACTCGGGCCGACAGTTTGCCGCCTGGATCGGCCTGGTGCCGGGGCAGTACAGCTCGGGCGGCAAGAGCCGGCTGGGACGGATCACCAAGGCCGGCGATGCCTACCTGCGCAGCCTGCTGGTGCTCGGGGCCCGGGCGGTGCTCAACGCGGCGGCGAGCAAGACCGACAGCTTGAGCCGCTGGGCCATGCAACTGCGCCAGCGGCGGGGTTACTGGAAGGCGGTGGTGGCCATTGCGGCGAAGAACGCGCGCATGGCCTGGGCCGTGCTCACCAAAGGCGAGTCGTTCAAGCTGCCAGCGTAAGGCTTACCGATGAATTCCACCTCTCTCGAGACGACTCGACCGCACGCGATCACCGAGCCGCCCTGAGCCAGACGAAGATTCCACCACCGCGTGATGCCACGTCGTTGATGAGTAAAGGTTGGACCTGCGCGGCGCAGTGACCGATTAACTCGATGAGCCCATGGCGTGCCGGCAACGGCACGACAGACTCGGCTAACGAATGGGTCCCGCCGCGTGCGTCTTTCATCAGGGTCCGCAGCCAACTCGCTGCACGATGACCGGTTGTAGTTTGTCCAGTCCGCACCTTGCTCTGAGTTCGGCGCCGTGCAGCATCAAGAACGCCGGGCGGTCTTCAACGTACCAACTTCCTTGATCAATCGCTGCGCGATCGATCAAGGCAAGGTTCCGCTTGACAGATGGGGAAGCCCTTGTAGTTCGAGCTGAGCCGCCCGCGGAGGCGAGCGGCGTAAGGCCGGGATGAGAAAATGGACGGAGTACCTCAGCCCGGCCTTACGCTGCTTGCCGTAGCGGGTCGGCTCGAGTGAGGGGTTAGGCGTCACTTCGTTAGCTCAATCTTGGTAACGGCAACTCGGCTACCGTCAAATATGACGCCGATTAGCCTGATACCTTCCATCTTGGATTGAAGGATTGCCAAATAGCCGGCAAGGGTGAATGGCTGACCCTTTTCGTCCTGGACTGGTGGAGCTGCTAGCACTCGCCTGACGTCGCCAACCAAGTTACAGCATAGCGAGTAGATGGTCTCGTGTTTCGCGATGGTTTCTTGATACTTGAACACCTGCGTCAACGACAGCCAGAAAGGTAAAGAAACCGCGCAGCCAACGAAGAATCCTCTGAGGGCTTCGTTTGAGTTGTCCCAACCGAACGAAGTGACGAGAAATGTGGCGACCGCTCCGAGCGCAGCTGAGAGGACCGCCGACAGCAGAGCCACATAGTTGTACTGTGTGTACTCCGCCACCAAATACAGGCTATTCTTCCATCGAGTGACCAACTCACTCATCGCCCCTTTTAGATGGCGCAGCTCCGGACTATCCGGGTAGCCCTCTAGGGCTTCAATTCCAGGCGGAGGTTGCAGTGTCTCCTGAACGGTTCGTACGTTGCGCACGACATGGCGCTTGTTGAAAAACACAGAAATTAGGCAGACCAGCGCTGGCGTGCCGATGCATAGCAACCAAAATGCGACTGGCGTGCAGAAGAGCGATTTGGTAGCTGACATGGAGAACTCCGATGAACGCGCGTATTTGGTGACGCCTAACGTTTGAGTTCAGGGGCCTTGCGCGGCTTTATGCGCAAGGTCCCCTGCAACGAAGGGTTAGCCGTCAATGGCGGAACACAACTCAACAAGTGTGCCCTCCTGCGAACGAACATATGCAACGACCTGCCCCCACGGTTTCTGTACAGGAGCATGGAGCGGTATAGCCCCCGCCGCAACTGCTTTGGCATAGGCGGCCGGAACATCTTCGGTGACGAAGGCCAGCTCAATGCCCGGCGGTGTAGCGGCGGCAGACACCGGTACGAAGTTGGCGCCAAGATTCATTTCACCGAGTGCATGAGAGGCAAAGGCCAGGGTTGTTGAACCGGATTCCAACTCGCCATACTGGCCAGATTCGTGAAGGAAGCGAACCTGGAACCCAAATGCCTTTTCGTAGAAAGCCAAGGCATCAGAGACGGATGAGACGTAAACGATGGTGTAGCCAAACTTCATTTTGAACTGCCTCCCGTAAGAACCTTCTTCCGCGTTTCAGTGAATTCCCACCAAGGGCGAGGCGGTTCGCCTTTCATGAAGTGGGTAACGGACATGAAGACGTCGATGACGCAAGGATCGTGACGGCGACCAGTTTTCTGGCAAAGCTGTTCGTACATTTCAAATGGACATTCGTCAGCAAGCTGCTCAGGTGAATGGTAGCCGAGTAAGCGAAGATCATCAGCGGCGGCCTTTCCGACGTTCGGCAGGTCGGTAAGTTGTTTCACCCTGGCGCGGTCAACCTTGTGCGGGCTCATGACGGCTAACGCCCGAGTTAAGCCGACCTGCGCAGTGCAGGCAACGGCGTGGCAAGCTTCTTCTGCCACGCCGTTGCCGTAACGAAGCAGGTTCGGCTTGAACGAATTGTTAGGCGCCACTCGACGCCCGCTCCCATGATGCCACGGGCCCAGGTTGTGAGCGAAACAGCGGGTGGCACGTTGGCGTGAGTACGTCGCTCCATTGGGCAAGCACGGCTGGACTGCGAGCCGCCAGCTTGCTTTGCAAATGCTGCCACTCATACGCAAGCTGGCCCGAACTGACAGAGATTGGTTGAACAGTCCGGACTGGGCCGATCTTGGAGCGATCGAAGGCGTAGCCACGATGTGTTGCCTCGGCATGGACCGCTGCGAGATACGAGTTTACGGTCGAGCGAGGTTGGGGATGCGTCTTGAAGCGCTCCAACTGCGGATGGTGTGTATAGCCGCGCGTCTCGCCGCGGAGCACTGCTTTGGCCAGCAGCGCCTCACGCCAAAGCGCAACGAGACCTTGCGGGTCTAGGTATTTTGGGTGCAATGACCAGAGACGCATGATGTGGCGCCTAACGTTCGAGTTCAGCCGCGCGCAGCGGCATGGCGCTTGGCCCGCGAGGCGCATGATGAACCACGGCGCTTCGCGGGCCAAGCGCCATGCCGATGACCGTCGGCTGCAACGAGGGGTTAGGCCTCGCTGGCTGAACGGCAAGGCAGCTTGGGAGTCTCATGCTGAGCGCTGGCGACAGCCACAGTTGCTTGCCTCCTATGACTTGATGGCAGTGACAAGCGCAAGGAGCAGGAATATGCTGCCAATGAGCCCGGAAATAGCAGCCACAAGGCCAAGCGCTACTGCACCGAACCCGCCCACCATATACGCGGCAAAGGCGACAACGGAGGAGATAGCCAACGCCACCAGTGCGATCTTCAGATGCTCTCGCCCACGAAGCGGCTGACCAGTTGAAGATCCTTGTACGCCCTGCTCCTGCAGGCGCTTGTTTGCATCGATAGCTTGCTGCGCAGATGCACCGGCCACGGAAGTCGGTGGCCCCAGATTTTTCCCATAGGTGTGCTGGTGGTTGTGATCGTCAAGGACTCCCATAGCAAACCTCCTGTGCAAAGCAGCCTTAACGGCCAAGCATACTGAGGGAGACAGATGAATGGATCCTCTCGCCTCCGAAGTGGCAGATGGTTCGCACCGCGAGGCCTAACTTCAATGTCGGGCGAAAGTCGCCCATATCCGGATAGTGGCGCAACTCCTGCGCCCATAACCGAATAGTGGCGCACGTTCCGGCGCCGCGCCAGCGCCAAGGCCGGGGCTTGTCGATCGGCACTGACCGGCATAGACTGTACGTACATACAGTAGTTGGCGCGCCATGTCTCCTCCACCTGTCGCTCCCTCGGCCTCGGCACCGCGCCGCCTGCTGGACGCGGTGCGCGAGCGCGTTCGCTACCTGCACTACAGCATAAGGACCGAAGATGCCTACGTCCATTGGGTGCGCGCGTTCGTGCGCTTCCATCGGCTGCGCCATCCGCGCCAGATGGGCGGGCCCGAGGTCGAGGCCTTTCTGTCCTGGCTTTCCAACGAGCGCGGCGTCGCCGTGTCAACGCACCGGCAGGCACTGTCGGCGCTGCTGTTTCTGTACCAGCAAGTGCTCGGCCAGCAACTGCCGTGGATGCAGTCGATCGACCGGCCGCATCGCAAGCCGCGCCTGCCGGTCGTGCTGTCACCCGCGGAGGTCGCCGCCGTGCTGGCGGGGCTCGACGGTACGCATGGGGTGCTGGCGCGCCTGCTCTACGGCACCGGCATGCGCATCGCCGAGGCCTTGCAGCTGCGCGTAAAGGACGTCGAGTTCGATCGGCAGGCCATCATCGTGCGTAGCGGCAAGGGTGCGAAGGACCGGGTCGTCATGCTGCCGGCGTCGCTGGCCGCAGCGCTGCGCGGCCAGATGCAGCGCGCTCGGGTGCTGTGGGAAGCCGACGCCCGCGCCGGCCGCGGCGGCGTGCAGATGCCCGATGCGCTGGAACGCAAATATCCGCGCGCGGGTTCGTCTTGGGCCTGGTTCTGGGTCTTTCCGCAGGCCACGCATTCGGTCTGCCCGCGCAGCGGCGTCGAGCGCCGCCACCACCTGTTCGACCAGACCTTCCAGCGCGACTTCAAGCGCGCGGTGCGCGCCGCCGGCATCGTGCGCCCCGCCACGCCGCACACGCTGCGCCACTCGTTCGCGACGCACCTGTTGCAGTCGGGCACCGACATCCGCACCGTGCAGGAACTGCTCGGCCACAGCGACGTGAGCACGACGATGATCTACACGCACGTGCTGAAGGTCGCTGCCGGCGGCACGCGCAGCCCGCTCGATGCGCTGGCGGTTGCGTGATGCGCTGCGGGCTGCGTGCGCTCAGCCGATGCGGCAGAACGCGCTCGGGCTCAGGATGCGCACGCCGTGAAACGGGTCGAGCATCAGCAGGTCGCGGTCGCCGCTGACGATGGCCTCGGCCTCGCCGTTGAGCGCGACGTGCAGGAACTTGTCGTCGCGCGGGTCGCGGCAGGCCTGCACGCGGTGCGTGATCACGACGCGGCGCGCGACGCCGCCGAGCAGCTGCACGAAGCGCTGCCGCTCGGCGATCGACACCCAGCGGTCGAACTTCGGCCGCGACAACACGTCGGCGAGTTCGGCCAGCGTGTCGTCCGACACCAGCGGCACGCCCAGCGCGAGCGCGCGGTCCACCGCGCGGGCCGCGGCGCCGCCGGGCAGCAGCAGGCGGCTCGCCAGGGTGTGGGTGTCGAGCACCCAGCGGCGCTCAGGCATCGCTGCGGTCGTCGCGCAGCAGCTTCGCAAGCACGCGTGCGTTCATGCCGGCGGCCTTGGCGCGTTGGCCGACCGCATCGCAAAAGCGCTGGAACTCGGCGCGGTTCAGCTGCGTCAGTCGCTCGTACTCCTGCATCGACACGACGACGGCCACGTCGCGCTGCTGGCGCCGGATCACGACCGGCTCGCGCGCGGCGACGTCGATGAGTTCGGCAAAGGACTGGCGGGCCTCGCTGGCGGCAACGGCTTTCATGACAGGGCAGTGTTTCGGCAGTTGACGCAGATCGTACGAAGTGTGCCGTGATGCCGCTGCCCGCCTACGCCGAGCTGCACTGCCGCAGCAACTTCAGCTTCCTGTCCGGGGCATCGCATCCGGAGGAACTGGTCGCGCGCGCCGCGCAGCTCGGCTACGCGGCGCTGGCGATCACCGACGAGTGCTCGCTCGCCGGCGTGGTGCGCGCGCACGTCGAGGCCAAGCGCGTCGGGCTGCACCTGATCGTCGGCACCGAGTTGCAACTCGCGCAGCCGGCAGACAAGGGCCGCGCACCGGCCGAGCCCGGCCCGCGGCTGGTGCTGCTGGCGCAGAGCCGCCGCGGATACGGCAACCTCGCGCAGTGGATCACGGTGGCGCGCCGGCGCGCTCCGAAGGGCGAGTACCTCGCGCACCCGTCCGACGTGGAGGGGCGCGTGCCGCACGCGCCGTATCTCGCCGGGCTGCCCGGCTGCATCGCGCTGCTGCTGCCCGATGCCGCGCAGCCCTTCGAGACCGTGTTCGCGCACGCGATGTGGCTCAAGACCTGGTTCGGCGCGCAGCGCGCGTTCATCGCGGCCGAGCTGCTGCTGCGCGCGCACGACGCCGAACTCGCCGACACGGTGCAGCGCGCCGCGCAGGCCACGGGGCTTGCGGTCGTCGCCGCCGGCGCGGTGCGCATGCACCTGCGCTCGCGCAAGCCGCTGCTGGACGTGCTGACCGCGACGAAGCTCAGGCGCCCGGTGGCCGACTGCGGCTTCGCGCTCGAGCCCAACGCCGAGGCGCACCTGCGCTCGCGCCAGCGGCTGGCGTCGATCTACCCGGCGGCGTGGCTCGAGGCCACGCTGCGCATCGCCGGGCAGTGCGCGTTCTCGCTCGACGAGCTGCGCTACGAGTACCCGCAGGAGATCGTGCCCGACGGTCACACGCCGGCGAGCTGGCTGCGCGCGCTCACCGAACGAGGGGTCGCGCGGCGCTTCCCAGCCGGCATGCCGGCCGAGCACCGCGCCACGCTCGAAGCCGAACTCGCGCTGATCGAAAGCCTGAAGTACGAGCCCTACTTCCTCACCGTCGCCGACATCGTGCACTGGGCGCGCGCCCGAGGCATCCTGCGCCAGGGGCGCGGCAGCGCGGCCAACTCGCTGGTGTGCTACTGCCTCGGGGTCACCGAAGTCGACCCGCGCCGCGCGACGCTGCTGTTCGGCCGCTTCATCAGCGCCGAGCGCAACGAGCCGCCCGACATCGACATCGACTTCGAGCACCAGCGGCGCGAGGAGGTGATCCAGTACCTGTACCGCAAGTACGGCCGCCAGCGCGCGGCGCTCGCCGCGGTGGTCATCAGCTGGCGGCCGCGCTCGGCGCTGCGCGACGCGGGGCGCGCGCTCGGCATCGACCCGGACCGCATCGACGCGGTGTCCAGGTCGATCCACTGGGCCGACGGCCGCGGCACCCTGCCCGAGCGGCTGCGCGAGCACGGCTTCGACCCCGATGCGCCGGTGTGCCGGCAGTGGGCCGAGCTGGCCGAGGCGCTGGTCGGCTTCCCGCGCCACCTGAGCCAGCACCCGGGCGGCTTCGTGATCGCGCGCGACGACCTGGCGCGCCTGGTGCCGGTGGAGAACGCGGCCATGCCCGGCCGCAGCGTGATCCAGTGGGACAAGGACGACCTCGACGCGCTCGGGCTGATCAAGGTCGACATCCTGGCGCTGGGCATGCTCAGTGCGATCCGGCGCGCGCTCGGGTTCGTGAGCGCCAAGCTCGGCCGGCCCACCGACCGGCCGTTCACGCTGGCCGACATCGACGACGGCGACGAAGCCACCTTCGACATGCTCTGCGCCGCCGATGCGGTGGGCGTGTTCCAGGTCGAGAGCCGCGCGCAGATGAGCATGCTGCCGCGGCTGCAGCCGCGCTGCTGGTACGACCTGGTGATCGAGGTCGCGATCGTGCGCCCCGGCCCGATCCAGGGCGGCATGGTGCACCCGTACCTGCGCAACCGCAGCCTGCCCGACGACGCGATCGACTGCCCCGAGGAACTGAAGCCCGCGCTCGCGCGCACCCGGGGCGTGCCGATCTTCCAGGAGCAGGTGATGCAGATCGCGATGCTCGCCGCCGACTTCAGCGCCGGCGAGGCCGACCAGCTGCGCCGCTCGATGGCGGCGTGGAAGCGCAAGGGCGGCCTGGACGCCTTCCACGATCGGCTGGTCGGGCGCATGGTCGAGAAGGGCTACGCGCGCGACTATGCCGAGGCGATCTTCCGGCAGATCCAGGGCTTCGGCGAATACGGCTTCCCCGAGAGCCACGCCGCCAGCTTCGCGCTGCTGGTCTATGCGAGCGCGTGGCTCAAGCGCCACCACCCCGACGCCTTCCTGGCCGCGCTGCTGAACAGCCAGCCGATGGGCTTCTACGCGCCGGCGCAACTGGTGCGCGACGCGCGTGCGCACGGCGTCGCGGTGCGGCCGGTGGATGTGTGGGCGAGCGGCGTCGAGGCTGCGCTCGAGCCGCCGGCGGAACCAGCCGCCGTGGCGGGCGTCACCGATGCGGCCGGTGCGGTGGGTGCGGCGAGCATGGGCGCCGCGCACGATCCGGGCGCCGCGCCCTGGCCGGTGCGGCTGGGCTTGAACCAGTTGAACGGGCTGGGCACGGAGGCGGCGCAGCGCATCGTCGCGGCGCGCGCCGGCGGGCCCTTTGCCGGCGTCGAGGACCTGGCGCGCCGTGCGCAGCTCGACGCCGGGCAACTGGCGCTGCTGGCGCGCGCCGACGCGCTGGCGTCCGTCGCCGGCCACCGCCACCAGGCGGCCTGGGCCGTGGCCGGCGTGGACACGCGCGCCACGCCGCTGCTGCGCGCCACGCGCACGCACGAGGCCGCGGCCGCGCTGCCGGCGCCGCAGCCGGCGCGGGCGATGCTGGCCGACTACCGCGCCACCGGCCTGTCGCTCGCGACGCATCCGCTGGCGCTGCTGCGCGCGCAGCTCGCCGCGTTCCAGGTACAGCCGGCTGCCGTGCTGCGCGGCTTTCGTTCGGGCCAGCTGGCGCGCGCCAGCGGGCTGGTCACCCACCGCCAGCGGCCCGAGACCGCCAAGGGCGTCGTGTTCGTGACGCTGGAAGACGAGACCGGCGCCGTCAACGTGATCGTCTGGCCCGACCTGGCCGCCGCGCAGCGCAAGGCGCTGCTGGCGAGCCGGCTGCTGACCGTCTACGGCGTGTGGCAGCGCGAGGGCGAGGGCGCGCGCACGGTGATGCACCTGGTGGCGCGCCGGCTGGTGGACCACACCGCGCTGCTGCAGGGCCTGGCCACGCGCAGCCGCGATTTCCGCTGAGCGCGGTTCGCGATGGGCGGCGGCACTCAGGCGCCGAGTGTCGCCCCGTGCTGCGGCACGCGCACGCGCCAGCCGAGCTCGTCCTGGATGCGCACGCGCAGCGCGTCGGCGGCGTCGGGCTCGCCGTGCACCACGAAGGTCTGGCGCGGCGGCTTCGCGAAGCCGCGCAGCCAGCCGACCAGCTCGTCGGAATCGGCGTGGCCCGAGAAGCCCTCGAGCTGGCTGACCTGCGCGCGCACCGGTACGTATTCGCCGTGGATCTTGACGTCGGTGGCGCCGGCCACCAGCCGCGCGCCGCGGCTGCCGCCCACCTGGAAGCCGGCGAACACGATGTGGTGCTTGTCCACCGGCGCCATCGCCTTCAGGTGGTGCAGCACGCGCCCGCCGGTGGCCATGCCGCTGGCCGAGATGATCACGCTCGGCCAGCGCGACCGCGTCAGCGCCATCGACTGGCGCGCGTCGCCGACGAAGCGCACGCCGTCGGCCAGCTGCGCGGCTTCGCGCGGCGGGATGCGCAGCAGCCGCCGGTGCCGGTGGTACAGCGCGGTGGCCTGGGTGGCCATCGGGCTGTCGACAAACACCGGCAGCCCGGCCGGGATCTGCCCCGCGGCCTTCAGCCGGCGCAGCACCAGCATCAGCGCCTGCGCGCGGCCTACCGCGAAGGCCGGCAGCAGCACGCTGCCGCCGCGCTGCGTGGTTTCGCGCACGATCCGGCCCAGCTCGGCCGCGGCATCCACCGCCGGGTGTGCGCGGTTGCCGTAGGTCGATTCCACCAGCAGCACGTCGGCCTCGGCGATGCGGCTGGGCGGCGGCATCAGCAGGTCCTGCTGGCGGCCCAGGTCGCCCGAGAACACCAGCCGCTCGCGGCCGTGCGCCAGCGTCACCGCGCAGGCGCCCAGCAGGTGGCCCACCGGCGTGAGCGTGATGCGCACGTCGCCCACCGTGGCCTCGCGCCCGGGCAGCAGCGGCACCAAGCGCTGCAGCGTGCGCAGCACGTCGCGCCGCGTGTACAGCGGCAGCGCCTTCGCGTGGCGCGTGTAGCCGTATCGGTTGGCGCGGCGCGCGTCCTCCTCCTGCAGGTGCGCGCTGTCGAGCAGCAGCACTTCGGCCAGGTCGATCGTGGCCGGCGACGCATACACCGGGCCGCGAAAGCCGTGGCGCACCAGCACCGGCAGCCAGCCGCTGTGGTCCAGGTGCGCGTGGCTGAGCACCAGCGCGTCGGCTTCGACCAGCTCGCGCGGCGGCGGCTGCCAGTTGCGCTCGCGGTGCACCTTGAAGCCCTGGAACATGCCGCAGTCCAGCCCGATGCGCCGGCCGCCGATGTGCACCAGGTGGCGCGAGCCGGTCACGGTGTCGGCCGCACCGAGGAAGCTGATCTCGATCGTCATGCGCCCAGCTCCTGCAGCTCGGCCGACGCGATCACCTGGGTGCCGAGCTTGCCCTGCTGCAGCGCCCGCACGATCGCGCGGGCGACGGTGCCGGCCGCGATCGGCCGCCAGGCCTTGGGGATCAGCGCGCGCAGCGGCGCGGTCGCGGCCAGCGCCAGGCGCTCGCCGGCGCGCACCGGCTGGCCGATCGCGGCGCGGTCGCCGGCCAGCAGCGACGGCCGCGCGATCACCAGGCACGGGAACTCGAGCGCCGCGAGCGCCTGCTCCATCTCGCCCTTCACGCGGTTGTAGAACACGCCCGAGCCCGCGTCGGCGCCCAGCGCCGACACCACCGCGAAGCGGCGCACGCCCGCCGCCCGGGCGGCGCGCGCGAAGGCCAGCACCGCGTCGAAGTCGACCGCGCGGAACGCGGCCTGCGAGCCGGCCGTCTTGATCGTGGTGCCGAGCGCGCAGCAGGCGGCCGTTGCGGCCGGCAGCGGCGCCAGCGCCGCGTAGTCGACAGCATGCCAGTGCACGCCCGGCGCGGCGGCTGCAGGCAGCCGGCGTGCGAGCGCGTGCACCGTCGGCGGCGGCGACGCCGCGCGCCAGGCCGTCAGCAGTTCGCGGCCGACCAGGCCCGTGGCGCCGGCCACCAGCACCGTGCGGATCGGGTCGATTCGGGGTGCCGTCTTGTGGACCGTGAACTTGCGCGCCATGCCCGACTGTAGCGGGCCGCGTGCCGCGGCCGGATCCGGGGAACGCAGCGTCGCGCCGGCCTTCCTTGAGGCCCGCAGCGGGCGCGGGTCGGGCGCCCGCGCCGGCCGCAGCCGGCTTGCCCGCGCCCGCAGCGCCTGTCAGCGCCCGCTGCGCCCGCCCGTGCCGCCGCGCCCGCCCCGGCCGCCGCCGCCGCCGAAGGACGACAGCGCGCCCACCGGTGCCGCGCCCGAGCCGCGGCCGGTGGAGGCATTGCCGCCGCGGCTGCCGCTGCCGCCGCGGCCGCCGGATTCGGGGCGCGCGCCGTCGCGCCGCGGCTCGGACGGCCGCGGCCCGTGCGGGCGTGCCGGCTCGTGGCGCGCAGCCGGCGCGCCGGGGCGTGGTGCAGCCGCGGCCGGGCGGGCGGAGCCTGCGCCGCCGAAGCCGGCCGAAGGCGCCCGCGACGCGCCGCCGTGGCGGCTGCCGCCGCCGCTGCTGCGCTTGGTGCCGCCGACACCGATGGTCATGCGGCCCAGCACGATCGGCTCGGCCTTCTCGCTCGGGTCGGGCTCGAAGCCGGCCACCACTTCGCGCGGGATGCTGCGCTTGATCAGCTTCTCGATGTCGCGCAGGAAGATGTCCTCGTCCACGCACACCAGCGAGATCGCCTCGCCGCTGGCGCCGGCGCGGCCGGTGCGGCCGATGCGGTGCACGTAATCCTCGGGCACGTTGGGCAGCTCGAAGTTGACCACTTGCGGCAGCTGGTCGATGTCGATGCCGCGCGCCGCGATGTCGGTGGCCACCAGCACCTGCAGCGCGCCGGCCTTGAAGTCGCTCAAGGCCTTGGTGCGTGCCGTCTGGCTCTTGTTGCCGTGGATCGCCATCGCGCTGATGCCGTGGTCGTTCAGGTACTCGGCCAGGCGGTTGGCGCCGTGCTTCATGCGCGTGAACACCAGCACCTGGTGCCAGTCTTCGCGGCGGATCAGGTGCGCCAGCAGCTCCTTCTTGCGGTCGCGCGACACCGGGTGCACCTTCTGCGCCACCAGGTCGGCGGTGGCGTTGCGGCGCGCGACCTCGATCGCGCGCGGCGCGTTCAGCAGTCGGTCGGCCAGCGCCTTGATCTCGTCGCTGAAGGTGGCCGAAAAGAGCAGGCTCTGCTTCTTCGCCGGCAGCACCGCGAGCACCTTCTTGATGTCGTGGATGAAGCCCATGTCGAGCATGCGGTCGGCTTCGTCGAGCACGAAGATCTCGATGCGGCTCAGGTCGAGCGTGCCCTGGCCGTGGTGGTCGAGCAGCCGGCCGGGCGTGGCCACCAGGATGTCGACGCCGCGCCGCAGCCGGTCGATCTGCGGCTGCATGCCCACGCCGCCGAACATCACCATGCTCGTCAGGCCGCTGTACTTGCCGTAGACGCGCACGCTCTCCTCCACCTGCGCGGCGAGTTCGCGCGTGGGCGTGAGGATCAGCGCGCGGATCGGCACCCGGCCGCGCGCATCCTTCTTCGCCGGCTGCGCCATCAGCCGCTGCAGCATCGGCAGCGTGAAGCCGGCCGTCTTGCCGGTGCCGGTCTGCGCGCCGCCGAGCACGTCGGCACCTTGCAGCACGATGGGAATGGCCTGCGCCTGGATCGGCGTGGGCGTGTCGTAACCATGTTCGTGCACGGCACGAACCAGGGGCTCGGCCAGGCCGAGATCGCTGAATTTCATCGAGTGTCGGGGCTGCCGTCGCAGCCCGCATTCACGTGCCCGCGTCCCGCCGTTGCAGCGGGCGCCAGTCTGCGGCGCGTGGTGTGGGGAGGGTGTCGGAAGCGACAGTGCCGCGATGACTGACGAGCCGCGGCAACGGCGCGCATTCTAGCGCCGCAGCGCCGCAGCGCCGCAGCGCCGCAGCGCCGCAGCGCCGCAGCGCTTCGCCGCAGATCCTGCGGCGGCCTGCGCCCGGGGCGAGCCGCGCCTTCCGCGAGCCGGCATTCGGCACCGCCGCGGCGTGCCTGCGCTACGCTGCGCGCCGGCGCAGGCACGGAAGGTGGGGTGATGGACGAGATCGTTCTGCGGCTCGAGATCCGCGGCCGGGTGCAAGGCGTGGGCTACCGCTGGTCGATGGCCGCGCAGGCGCAGCGGCTGGGCATCCGCGGCTGGGTGCGCAATCGGCAGGACGGCTCGGTCGAGGCGATGGTGCAGGGGCCGCAGCCGGCGGTCGACCGGATCGTCGCCTGGGCACGCCAGGGCCCGCGCGCAGCGGCCGTCACCGAGGTGCTGACGCACCCGGGCGCCGGCAGCTTCGACGGCTTTCGCCAGCTGCCGTCGGCTTGAACCGCGGCGCCGGGGCGGCCGCGCCGGATGCCGGTGCGCGCGGCCGCCCGGCGGGCGGCTGTCACTGGACCGAGATCGCCTTCGTGTTCAGGTCGGCGTCGAACACCAGTTGCGCCGGCCACGCGGGCCAGTTGACGCCGAGCGCCGCGTCGTTCGGATCGCCGCTGCGCGCGAAGGCGCCGAGGCTGGCCATCATCGCCACCGACAGCGCCAGCCGCCCGGGCCGGTTGGCGCTGCTGTTGGCGACGTTGGCGAACAGCGACGGCCCGAAGTTGCCGAACAGGAACGGCAGGTCGAAGGCGTGGGCGGCGCCGTAGATGTCGTTCCACGGCGCGGGCTCCATCTTCCAGTCGAAGCGGTAGTACCACACCTGCGGCTGCTGCGCCTTGAGCGCGTCGAGCACGTTGTTGCGGCTCGCGATGAAGAAGACCGTGTTCAGCAGGTCGGTGCGCGCGTTGAAGCCGGTCACCGGCGTGCCCACCGGCAGGTACACCGACGGGATCCACTGGCCGATCGCGGCGGTCGGCGCGGCGTCGGGGTCGTAGTTGAACTGGGTCGAAAACAGCGTCGCGTCGCTGACCAGCCGGCCGCTGACGCCGCCCAGCGCCGGCGACAGCGCCAGGAAGGTCGGGAACAGCTTGGCCTCCTCGCGCGTGGTGCTCGCCAGCACCGGCACCTTCAGGTAGCGGCCGGCATTGATCGCGGCGATCGGGTCCTCCGGCAGCACCGTGCCTTCCGGGATCGGCCCCGAGCCGGCCAGCCCCAGCGGCGCGAGCCTGGTCAGCAGCACGTTCAGCAGCGCCGCCGGCTCCTTGCCGCGCAGGTACGCGGCGATCTGCGCCGGCGTCTGGGTGGCGATGTACGCGGCCGCGGTGACGTTGTCGCTGGCCTTGCCGTCGGCGATCAGCATCTGAATCAGCAGCGCGTTGCCCTGCGCTGCCGCGACGGCGGCGGTGTTCAGCGTCGGCAGGCTGCCGGCCGGCAGGTTCGACGCCAGCGAGATGCCGCCGCTGAAGGCGGCCGCCCGGTGCAGCAGCCTGGACGGTGCGTTGACGACCAGCGGCGAGGTCAGCAGCGCGTACACGTCGATCGCGCCGGCCGACTGCCCGGTGACCGTGACGTTGCCCGGGTCGCCGCCGAAGGCCGCGATGTCGCGGGCGATGAACTGCAGCGCCTGGATCTGGTCGAGCAGCGCGAAGTTGCCCGAGTCGCCGGCCGCGCTGGCGCCGTCCTTCAGCTGCGCCAGGTTCAGGAAGCCGAAGATCCCGAGCCGGTAGTTCACGGTGACGACCACCGCGTTGGCCGCCTTGGCCAGCGCCGCGCCGTCGTACACCGGGTCGGCGGTGTAGCCCGACACGTTGCTGCCGCCGTGGATGAACACGATCACCGGCAGCTTCGTGTCGGCGCTGGCCGGGCGCCAGATGTTCAGGTACAGGCAGTCTTCGTGGCCGACCGCCTGGTTCAGCGTGGTGCCGATCGTCGCGTCGAAGCGGTTGTTGGCGCCGGGGCCGTAGATGCGCCCGTACTGCACGCAGGCGTTGCCGAACTGCGTGGCCTGGCGCACGCCGATCCAGGGCTCGGGGTCGGCCGGTGCGCGCCAGCGCAACTCGCCCACCGGCGGCCTGGCGAAGGGCACGCCCTTCCACGCGTAGGTGCCGGTCGTGGCCGAATCGTCGCTGCCGCTGATCCAGCCGGCGCTGGTGCGCCGCTGGGTCGGCGGCGGGTCATCGCTGCCGCAGCCGGCCAGGGCCACGCAGATCGCCAGCACGGGCGCGAGACGCTGAAGGGTTCGGGGCATGGGGGTCATCCAGTCGGAGTGCGGTGGGCGGGGCCGCCGGCGGTGCGCTGCAGTGTGGGTTGCGGCAGCGCCGCCGGCGCCGTGATGCTAGGACCGGCGCCGGCTGCGCCTGCCCCCGGGCTTTCCCGCGGACGGACACACCGGTCGGGCACCCGCGGCGGGCGGCCGCCGGGCGCGCCGCCGCATGGCGCAGCCGTACGCCAGCCGCGCCGCAGCCGTGGCGCCGCATCGATCAGCCGATCAGCTTCAACCCCAGCGGCAGCGCTTCGCCGAACACGCTGCGCTCGCCCGCTTCGTCGAGCGCGACGACGCTGCGCACGCGCTCGATCCAGCCGGCCGGAGCCTGCGCCGCCTCGAGCTGCGCGATCACGCGCGCGCGCAGCTCGGGATCGAAATCGCGCGCGCGGTCGCCGCTCATGCGCGCGAGGTTCGCCGCCGCCTGCGCCGCGCCGTCGGTGCGCTTCCAGTCGAGCGCGAGCAGCGCTTCGAGCCACGCGGCCGCGCGCTCGGCCGGCACGACCGCATGCGCGCTGCCGTGGAAGGGCACGCGCGCGCCGATGCGGCCGATCGCCCACAGCGTCCACGCGCCCGCTGCGCGCGCGCCCGGCTGCTGCAGCTGCGCGGCCAGCCAGTCGCCGACCTCGGCCTTGTGCGCCGGCTCGATCCGCTCGAGCGACGCGCCCAGCCGCATCATGTCGTCCCAGCCGGCCTTGACCAGCCGCGGCGGCCGTTCGGCCTCGCTGCCGAGCTCGGCGCCGCGCAGCGTGTACGCGAAGTCCTGCAGCAGCCGCTGCTGCGCCGGCAGGTCCAGCCCGCCGGCCACGCGCCGCCACAGGGTCCACCACTCGGCGTTGACCTGCGCGTCGTGGCCGTGCTGCACGCCCTGCTCGTACAGCGGCCACAACTGCTGCACGCGCCAGTCGTCGAGCGCGTCGCCGAAGCCGGGGCGCAGGCACCAGCCGGCCAGGCTCAGCCACAGCCGCTCGTGGTCGGCCGAGCGCCGGCGCGCACGCGCACGCTGCTGCAGCGCGTCGGACAGCGCGCGCAGCGTCGCCAGCGTCCAGCGGTCGCGCGCGCCGAGCAGCGCCTCGAGCCGCGTGCGCAGCTGCCTGACGGCCTTCGGATCGGCCTGGCGGTCGCGCGCGCCGAACACGCGCTCGACCGCCGCCAGCGCGTCGGCGAAGCGCGGCGGCAGGCCGGGCGCGACCGCCGCGCCCGCTTCGCCGTGCTCGCCGCGTTCGTGGCTGCGGCCGCGCAGCTGGAACTCGAGCTGCCAGCGCCGCTGCGCATCGTCGGCGGCGATGCAGTGCAGCTCGAGCGTGCCCAGCTCGGTCAGCATCGACGCGAGCCGCACCGGCACCTCGCGCCGCGCGCTGCCGTCGCCGGGCAGCACGGCGGCCAGCGGCGGCAGCGGCTGCGCGTCCAGGCCGGCCAGGTCGGCCACGTCGCCGGCCTGCGCGTGGCCGGTGGTGGCGGCCACGAGGTCGAAGCGCACCGGCCGGCCGCTGGTGAGCGCGAAGCTGCGCCCGGCCAGCGCCAGCTCGCGCCCCGGCTCGGTGCCGCGCGGCAGCACGCACACGCCTTGCGGCGCTTCGCCGCCGCCGCGCGGGTCGATCACCAGGAAGTAGCTGCGCGCCGAGCCGCCGCCGATGGCCGGCGCCTGGCCGCGGCGCGACAGCGCGTAGGCGACGGCGCCGCGCGCCACCGCGGTGTCCGGGTCGGCGTTGGCCAGCAGCTTCAGGGGGGCGCCGCGCCAGTGCGCGAGCGTGGCCAGCAGCCGCTGCGCGATGCGCGCGCCGCGGAACACGCCGCCGTTGAGCAGCACCGCGTCGGGCCAGCCCGCCGATGCATGCTGGTGCAAGAAGGCGGCGATGTGGCGCGTGACCGCCGGGTCGCTGGCGTAGGGCAGGCCGAAGGCGACGAGCCCGGCGCCGCTGCGCTCGCGCCGCGGCAGATCGTCGGCCGCGCCCTGCGGGAAGAAGCCGTCGACGACCAGGCGCTCGACCTCGTCGCGGGTCAGTTCGGCCGAGCGCGCGCCGCCGATCAGCCGCGCGCCCGCGGCCAGCAGCGTGACCGTGGCGCGATCGGGTGCGTCGGCGGCGAGCAGCCGCTCCTTCGCGCCACGGCAGCGCTCGACCAGCTGCGCCAGCGCCGCGGCCGACAGCCGCTTCGATGCCGCGTCGGCCGGCGCCAGCCGGCTCTCGGCCAGGTGCGCGAGCGCCAGGTCCATGTTGTCGCCGCCGAGCATCAGGTGGCGGCCGACCGCGAAGCGCTCGAGCCGCGGCTCGCCACCCGCGCCGCCCGCGTGGACGACGCGCACCAGGCTCAGGTCGGTGGTGCCGCCGCCGACGTCGCACACCAGCACCAGCTGCGTGTCGGCGAGTTCGGCCGCCAGCGTGCGCCGGTGGCGCAGCAGCCAGTCGTGCAGCGCCGCCTGCGGCTCTTCGAGCAGGCGCAGCCTGGGCAGCCCGGCCTGGCCCGACAGGCCGGTCAAGCCAGCCTGGTGCGCCGCCTGCAGCGTCAGCGCGCGCGCCGCGTCGTCGAAGGACGCCGGCACCGTGAGCACCAGCTCCTGCTGCTCGAGCGGCGCCTTCGGGAAGCGCTGGTTCCAGGCCGCGCGCAGGTGCGCCAGATAACCGGCACTGGCGGCCACCGGCGACACCTTGGGCACCTCGTCGGCCGCGCCCCAGGGCAGGATCGGCGCCAGCCGGTCGACGGCCGCGTGCGACAGCCAGCTCTTGGCGCTCGCGACCAGCCGCCCGGGCACCTGCGCGCCGAGCTGGCGCGCCAGCGCGCCGATCACCGCGCCGTCGGCCGGTGCGCCCCAGGGCAGCACCAGGTCGGCGGCGTTCAGCTCGCCGGGGGCCGGGTGGTAGCGCAGCGAAGGCAGCAGCGGCCGCGCCGCCACCTCGCCCGGCGCGACTAGTTGCTCGATCTCGAACAGCTTGACCGCCGCGTCCGCCACCCGCCCCGCCGCGGGCGCGTAGGCCACCACGGTGTGGGTGGTGCCGAGGTCGATGCCGACCGTCCAGTGGGCAGCCATGGGAGCCGTGCGGTCCGGTTTGCGGGGTTTCGCTGGATCGGCCGCGCTCAGCGCGTTGCCGGTCGGCACCGACGCGCGGCCGGCCAGCGGCTAAGATGCCTCGAGGCGCACGTTGGTTGCCTGCGGGCCGCGGGCAGCGCAGCCCCCATGCGCAGCGGCCCGCGGCGGCTGCGTCCGCGATCGCGGCCCTGCGGAAGAATCGGCACCATCAGGAGAAACACGCCATGACCATGTTCGACAAGATCCTCGTTCCCACCGACGGCTCCGAGCTGTCCATCAAGGCAGTCGAGCATGCGATCGACTATTGCAAGCGCACCGGCGCGGCGCTGACCGTGCTGTACGTGCGCTCGCCCAAGCCGACCGAGTACACGGCGGTATTCGCCGACTACAGCGAACTGCAGTCGCCGAGCACCGGCGTGATCAAGCCCGAGGCGGTGCGCGAACGGCTCGAGGGTTACGGCCGTGACGTGCTGCAGCGCGTGGCCGACGGCGCGCTCAAGCAGGGGGTCAAGTGCGACACCTTGCTCGAAGCCGACGAGCGGCCGTACCGGGCGATCATCGATGTGGCCGAGCGCGAGGACATCGGCATGATCTTCATGGCGTCGCACGGCCGCAGCGGCTTCGAGGCGATCCTGCTCGGCAGCGAGACGCAGAAGGTGCTGGCGCACTCGAAGATCCCGGTGCTGGTGTTCCGCTGAAGGCCGCGGCGCGCGGTGCGGCCCGCGCGCCGAGCACGGCACCGGCGTCACGCCGCGCCGGTGCGCTCCCCGCGCACGTCGTACTCGAGCTTCCAGCGCTCGTCGCCGCTGCGCGGCACCGCTTCCAGCTCGAGCGTGCCGGCTTCGGTGACGCGCGCATGCAGCCGCACCGGCACCATGTCGCCGGGGCTGCGGCCTTCGGGCGGCAGCGTGGCGCTGATCGCGTCCAGCTCCAGCAGTTCGTCCGGCGCCCAGGCGTCGAGCAGCGTGCCGACCGCATCCTGACGCCGCACCGACGACGCGAAGAAGCGAAAGCGCACCGGCTCGCCGACCACCAGCCCCAGCTCCAGCGCCGGCAGCTCGGCCTCGGACCCTTCTTCCATGCCGAAGGGCGCCAGGCACAGTGCCTGCACCGGCGGCTCCAGCCCCGGCACCGCCGGCATCGCCGACTCGACCGCGATGTAGTACGCAAACGCGGTGCCGCCGCGGATGCGCACGCCGCGCCCGCGCCGTACCCAGCCGTAGTAGGCGGCGCCGCGCGCCACCGCCAGGTCCAGGTCGGCGCCGGCCAGCTGCCGCGCCGGCTCGGCCCCTTCGGCCGCCAGCCAGGCGTTGAGCGTATCCAGCACGCGCCGGCTGAGCAGCGGCGACTTGAACACGCCGCCGTTGAACAGCAGCGCGGTCGGGTGCAGGAAGCTGGCGTCGGCCGGCAGGCGCTCGGCGCCGAAGCCTTCCAGCTCGGCCACCGCGCCGCGCTGCCGCGCCAGGAAGGCCGCCAGGTGGCGCGTGACCGCCGCGTCCTGCGCATAGGGCAGCCCGAGCTGCGCCAGGCCGGCGCGCACGCGGCTGAGCGGCCGCGCCGACACCTCCACCTGCGGGAAGAAGCCTTCGACCAGCGTGGCCGTCAGCTCGTCGCGCGTCAGCTCGGTGCGGATCGAGCCGCCGATGAGTTTGCTGCCGCGGCTGGGCACGACGATGGCCTGCGCCGGCGCCTGCGCGTCGGCCAGCAGCGCCTCCTTGGCGGCGCGGCAGGCGTGCGTCAGCGCGCGCATCTGCCAGGCGTCGAGCGTGACCGCGCCGGTGGGGGCAGCGGCCAGCTTGCGCGCGACGACGTGCGCCAGCGCCAGATCCATGTTGTCGCCACCGAGCAGGATGTGCTCGCCCACCGCGACGCGGTGCAGCTCCAGATTGCCGTCGCGCTCAAGCACCGCGATCAGCGAGAAGTCGCTGGTGCCGCCGCCCACGTCGACGACCAGGATCACGTCGCCGGGCTGCACCTGCTTGCGCCACGCGCCGCCGCTGGCCTGGATCCAGCTGTACAGCGCCGACTGCGGCTCTTCCAACAGCGTCGGCGGCGGGCAGCCCGCGGCCTTGGCCGCTTCCACCGTCAGCTCGCGCGCGGCGGGGTCGAAGGACGCGGGGATCGTCACCGTCAGATCCTGCGCGGCGAACGGCGCCTCGGGGTGCGCCTGGTCCCAGGCATGGCGCAGGTGCTCCAGGTAGCGCACCGACGCGTCCAGCGGCGACACCCGCGCCACCTCGGGCGGTGCGTCCGCCGGCAGGATGGCGGCGCGGCGGTCCACGCCCGCGTGGCACAGCCAGCTCTTGGCGCTGGATACCAGCCGGATCGGCGTGGCCGCGCCGCGGCGCCGGGCCATTTCGCCGACCACCTGCGTGCCTGCGGCGGCCCAGGGCAGTGCCAGCTCGCCGGGCGGCAGCTCGTCGGCATGCGGCAGGTACAGGAACGACGGCAGCAGCGGCAGCGACTCCACCGTGCCCGGCGCCGTCAGCTGCGGCAGCGGCAGCAGGCCGTGCACCGTGGCCTCGCCGTCGCTGGCCGCGATGTCGACCCAGGACAGCGCGTTGTGCGTGGTGCCCAGGTCGATGCCGATCGCGTAGCGCGGCGCGGCGCCGCCGGCGGCCGCGCTGGCGGCGCCGGGGCTGTCGGCGGCTGCCTTGTCGCCGGAGCGCTTCACAGCTCCACCTCGGCCGGCGCCAGCACGCGCGCATCGTGGCCTTCGGCCAGCTTGGGCAGACGCACCTCGGCGACGCGCCAGCCGCGGTGGCTCAAGCTGCCGCTGAAGGGCGGCTGGCCGACGACGTTGCCGGTGAGCTTGACGGCCGCGGCGTCGAAGCCCGCGGCCAGCGTGATGCGCGCGCCCTCGGCCTCGGCGCGCACCGGCACGATGTCGAAATGTTCACGCAGCACCTTGGCGCAGCCCTCGTGCACCAGGCGCGCGGCGGCGCCGATCTGCGCGTCGTCGTAGGCGGCGAGGCTCTCGCCGGCGAAGTCGATCAGGCGGGCGTCGCGCTGCAGCAGCGCCAGCAGCTGCAGCGCGGCGTCGGGGCCGGCTTGCTTCAGCACCGGCGCCGGTGTGGGTGCGGCGGCGGGCGGCGGTGCTGCCGCCGGATCGGCGCCGCCGCGCAGCGCGACGTAGCGTGCGGCCAGCTGCGCATCGCCGAGGATGCCGAAGAAGGCGCCGAACGCCAGGCCGATGCGGCTGAGCAGTGAAGGTGGGGGAGATTGGGTCATCAAGAACTCCGTTCCGGCGGGGGTGTGGCCGGCAGGCGTGGGTGGCGACGCGCGATGCGCTGGTTGCGGGCCGCTGCGGCCACGGCGGCGGCGCGAGGTGCCCGCCCCTTGGACGACGACGGTCGCTGTCCGAAGGTCGGTGTTGGTGCGGTGCAGCATTCTAGGAGCCTGTCGCTGAACAGGCGCGAGGCCTTGGCCCGCAGCGTCTGGACGGTCGGCTTGGGGCACCTCGAAGAGGTCGGTGCCGTTGAGCCCTGCGCTCAGAGGCTGAGAGGCTTTCGGGCCGTCCGCCCGAACCCTGGGACGGGCTGTGCAGCCTGATGCTGCCGACGCCGCAGCCGCGGGCGCTCGATGGAGCGGGCAGCCGCACCGTGGCGCCGGGCACCGTCCGCGCGCGCCGCCCGATGCCGGCGTCGGACGCCGGCGTGCTTCACGTATCATGGCCTGCGCCGCCGCTATGGGGGCGTTGTCGGGCGCGGCTTGCGGCGCCCGCGCCTTGAACAAGAGCTGCGACAGGTGGTCAATGCCGGCGCGCGAGTCCGGTCTGGCACCGCGTCAAGGGCTCGCGGCGGCCCGCAGCGGCCGCCGCTGATCATTCCCTGCAAATGCCCGCCGCGCCGCGCGCGGCCAACCGCGACCATGCCGCCGCTTCCGCCGCTCACCCAGGCCCTGATGCTCGCCTGCACGGCCGCCTACTTCGGCGGGCTGCTGCTGCGCAACTCGATCCCGCTCGAATACTGGTTCGCACTGTGGCCGGTCGGCACCGGGCTGTTCCGGCCCTGGCAGTTGCTGACCTACGCGTTCCTGCACGGCAGCTTCACGCACCTGCTGTTCAACATGCTGGGGCTGTGGATGTTCGGCAGCGAGCTCGAGCGCCTGTGGGGCCGCAGGCGCTACGGCGAGTTCCTGATCGCGGGGGCGCTGACCGCGGCGCTGGCGCAGCTCGTGTTCACCGCGATCGCCGGCTCGCCCGCGCCGACGGTGGGCGCCTCGGGCGCGCTGTATGCGCTGCTGCTGGCCTACGGCATGCTGTTCCCGAACCGCACCGTTATGCTGCTGATCCCGCCGATCCCGATGAAGGCGCGCACCTTCGTGATCGTGTTCGGCACGCTCGAGCTGCTGTTCGGCCTGTCCGGCAGCAGCGGCATCGCGCATTTCGCGCACCTGGGCGGCATGCTCGGCGGCTGGCTGATGATCCGCTGGTGGCGCGGCCAACCGCCCTTCGGCCGCGCGCGCCGCCGCTGAGCGCGCCGCCGGTTCAGCCGCCGGCCGCGAACGCGGCGGCCACCGTCGGGTAGCGCAGCCGCAGCCGCAGTTCGCGCTTCAGGCGCCGGTTGTCGAGCTGCCGCGATTCGCCCAGGAAGCTCAGTTGCAGCGCCGACATCTGCACCGCCGCCTGCGCACGGCTGATGCGCGGCGGCCGCGGCAGGCCGCTGAGCGCTGCGACGCGGTCGAAGTGGTCGCCCATGAGCATGGCGCTGTCGTCGCAGGCGTGATAGATGCGCTGCGGTGCGCCGCGCCACAGCGCGGCCGCGCAGGCACGCGCCAGGTCGTCGGCGTGGACGTGGTTGGTGTAGACGTCTTCCTCGGCCGCCAGCACCGGGCTGCCGCGGCGCAGGCGCTCGCGCGGGTCGCCGCCGGCGCGGTCGAGCGCGTAGATGCCGGGGATGCGCAGCACCGACACGGCCACGCCGCTGCGCCTGCCGAAGCGGCGCAGCTGCGCTTCCGCATCGACACGGCGCTGCGCGCGCGCCGTCTGCGGCGCCGGGGGCCGGGTCTCGGCGATGCGCGCACCGCCGCAGTCGCCATAGACGCCGGTGGTGCTGGCGTAGACCAGCCGCCGCAGCCGCCGGCAGCCTGCCAGCGCGCGCAGCAGCGCCGCCGTGCGCGGGTCGGTGTCGCCGGCCGGCGGCGGCGGCGCCAGGTGCAGCACCGCATCGGCCAGCCGCGCCAGCTCGGCCAGCCGGCCCAGGCCAGCCGGGCGGTCGAGATCGCCCGCCACCGGCCATGCGCCGGCCGCGCGCAACACCGGCAGGCGCTGCGGCGTCGCACTCAGCGCCAGCACGCGCCAGCGCCCGCGCAGCAGCCGCAGCACGCGCAGCCCGATGTCGCCGCAGCCGACGATCAGCAGCGTCGCTCGCCGGGTGCAGTGGTGGGGTCGCGGGGTCATCGGGGGCAGCGGCGGGCACAATCCGCGGCCAGTGTACGAGCCGGCACCATGAGCTTCACCATCACCGTCCAGCCCGCCGACCGCAGCTTCGACGTACAGCCCGGCGAGCCGATCCTGGCCGCCGCGATCCGCCAGGGCGTGGGCCTGCCCTACGGCTGCCGCGACGGCGCCTGCGGCTCGTGCAAGAGCCGCCTGGTCAGCGGCCGGGTGACCCACGGACCGCACCAGCCCCGGGCGCTGTCGGCCGCCGAGGAAGACGCGGGCCTGATCCTGACCTGCTGCGCGCTGCCGCAGACCGATTGCGTGGTCGAAGCGCGCAGCGTGCCCGGCGCCGGCGAGTTCCCGGTGATCAAGTTCCCGGCGCGCGTGCTGAGCCGCGAGCGCGCCGCACCCGACGTGATCGTGCTGCGGCTGCAGCTGCCGGCCAACCAGAACTTCCGGTACCGCGCCGGCCAGTACGTGGAGGTGCTGCTGCGCGACGGCGCGCGCCGCAGCTACTCGATGGCCAACGCGATGCACACCATCGGCAGCCCGCCGGCGATCGAGCTGCACCTGCGCCACATGCCCGGCGGCCGCTTCACCGACCATGTGTTCGGCGCGATGCCGGACAAGGAGATCCTGCGCCTGGAAGGGCCCTTCGGCAGCTTCTTCCTGCGCGAGGACTCGCCCAAGCCGATCGTGCTGCTGGCGGCGGGCACCGGCTTCGCGCCGATCAAGGCGATCCTCGAGCGGCTGCAGCAGCAGGCCGTGGACCGGCCGGCCCGGCTGTACTGGGGCGGCCGCCGCCCGCGCGACCTGTACCGGCACGACTGGTGCACGGCGCTGGCCGCCGGCCTGCCGCAGCTGCGCTACGTGCCGGTGGTCAGCGACGCGCTGCCCGAGGACGGCTGGCACGGCCGCAGCGGCTTCGTGCACCACGCGGTCATGGCCGACCTGCCCGACCTGTCGGGCCACCAGGTCTATGCCTGCGGCGCGCCGGTGATGGTCGATGCCGCGCAGCGCGACTTCGTCGCGCGCTGCGGGTTGCCCGAGGACGAGTTCTACGCCGACGCCTTCACCTCCGAGGCGGACAAGCATGCCGCCGCGTAGCGGCGGCATGCTCGAGGCGCAGGCTCATATCGGCGCAGCCGATGTGAGCCGCAGCCACAACATCTCCAAGGTGGCGCAGGCCCGTATCGGCGCAGCCGATGCGGGCCGCAGCCACAACATCACCAAGGCGGCGCAGGCTCCTATCGGCGCAGCCGATGCGGGCCGCAGCCACAACCTCACCACGGCGGCGCAGGCCCGTATCGGCGCAGCCGATGCGGGCCGCGGCCGCCCCAGACAGCGCTGCTGCCCATGACGATCATCACCCGCCGCCGCCTGCTCGCGATCGCCCCGATGGCCGTGCTGCCGGCCCTCGCCCTTGCGCAGCCCCGCCCGATCCGCCTGGTCGTGCCCTACCCGCCCGGCGGGCCGCTGGACATCGCGGCGCGCGCGCTGGCCGAGAAGGTCAAGGACAGCCTCGGCCCGGTGGTGGTGGAAAACCGCCCGGGCGCCGGCGGCAACCTCGGCGCCGACTGGGTGGCCAAGGCCGCGCCCGACGGCCACACGCTGCTGATGGGCGCGGTGGCCACGCACGCGATCAACCCGTGGCTGTATGCGAAGCTGCCCTACGATCCGATCCGCGATTTCACGCCGATCACGCTGGTCGCCCAGGTGCCCAACGTGCTGGTGATGAACGCCGAGACCGCGAAGAAGCTCGGCATCCGCAACGTGGCCGACCTGGTGGCCTACGCCAAGGCCAACCCGGGGCGGTTGAACTACGGCTCCGGCGGCAACGGCAGCGCCGGCCACCTGGCGGGCGAGTGGTTCAAGGCGCAGGCCGGCATCTACATGACCCACATCCCCTACGCCGGTGCCGCGCCGGCGCAGTTGGCGCTGCTGTCGGGGCAGGTGGACCTGAACTTCGACAACCTGGCCGCGGCGTCGGCCAACATCAAGTCGGGCAAGCTGGTGCCGCTGGCGGTGACCACGGCAAAGCGCGCGGCGGCGATGCCCGAGGTGCCGACGATCGCCGAGAGCGGACGCAGCCTGGGGCTCGGCGCCTTCGACATCGACACCTGGTTCGGCATCTTCGCGCCTGCCGGGCTGCCGCCGGCGCAGACGCAGCGGCTGAACCAGGCCTTCACCGAGGCGCTGGCCGCGCCCGAGATCAAGGCGCGCTTCGCGACGCTGCTGGCCGAGCCGGCGCCGATGACGCCCGAGGCCTTCGCGGCCTTCGTGCGCGCCGAACTCGCCAAGTACGAGAAGCTCGTCCAGCGGTCCGGCGCACGGGCCGAGTGAGGACGCGAGAGCGTGCCTGCGCACGCTCTCGCGCTGCACGAGGGGGCCGAGCTGTGCGAGGCCGCGGCCTGCAAGGCCGAGTGAGGACGCGCGCGCGTGCCTGCGCACGCACGCACGCTTCCAGGCGCAAAGCGCAGCCATGGCTCGGGCTATGGCGAGCATTTGCAGCGACGAGCCGGCGTGTTCCGGCGTGCAAGGCGGGCATGGGCGAAAGCCTCTCAGCATCGCAGCACGCTGATGATGCTGCGGCCGGCGCGCGAAGCGCTGGGCATGCTGCGCGGCATGGACGAGATCCGTTGCCTGTTCGTCGGCACGGCCGCCGCCGCCCATCCGGCGGTCACGGCCGTCACCCCGGCGATCAGCCGGGTGCGGAACCTGGACGACCACATGGTCGAGGCGCACGGCCGCCTACCCGACGACGCGATGCGCCGGCGCATGACCGCACTGGTGGACGGCCTGCCCGCAGCCTGACGGCGCTGCCGGGGCCGCCCGGCGGGCCATTGCCGCCCGGCACGGGATTGGCTGCGCGCCGGCTGCAGTGCATCGATCCGGCCCCCGACGCATGAAACGTCGGGCGTCCGCCGGCCGCTTTCGGTCCGTTGCTGTCATTCGCAAGGGCTGTTGTCGTTTGTTGCGTCTCGAGGCCGCTGAGGCAAAGCCGACAAGGGGGTGGCCGACTACGCTCAGCCAAATTCTTATTCGCTCCGTCGGCCACCCCCTTGCCGGCTTTGCCGGCACCGCCTGCGCGCTTCTTCAGCAAACCCCCACTGCGTCGAGCAGCGCGCGAACAGCGGCCTCGGCGTACCACCGCCCGGGCCGACGGCGGGGTGGCCAACGGAGTGAATAAGAATTTGGCTGAACGGAGTTGGCCACCCCGTCGGCGGCCCCGTGCGCCACGTTTTCGCGTAGGAACGGCTGCAAGTGGTGAAACGATGAACGGCCGCAACGGACCAAATCCTGTGCGTGAGCCAGAGCGCTTCATCGCACCGTCGGCGACGTCTGCGCCAGCACCTGCGCAGCATCGGCACGCACTGCATCTGCCAGCGCAACGGCCAGCCGCACGCGGCGCACCAGCCAGGGGCTGGCATCGGGCTCGAGCGGGTCGGGCAGCGCCTCCGGGATCCCGGGCAGCGGGCGGTCGTCGGCCGGCGCATCTTCGGCCGGCTGCGGCACGGGCGGCGGCTGCGCCAGGTCCAGCGCGGCCTCGATGCGCCGCGCCGCGAGCGCGATCGGCCGCGCCACCGCAGCCGGCGGCAGGTGGTCGCCGCGCAGCAGCATCAGCGACTGAACCGCGCTGAGCTGGCCGAGCAGCTGGTAGCTGTGCGCCTGCAGCCGCTCGAGCCCGGCCAGCGGCGGCTGCACCGTCCCGGGTTCGAACTGGGCACGCTCCCACACGTGCACCAGTGCCGACAACGCGTCGTAGGCCTCGCGCCGCGCCAGCCGCCAGGCCAGCTCGGGCTGGGCAGTGACTTCAGCCAGCGTGGCCATGTCGAGCGACTGGCGCGCGTGGCCGGCCAGCGCGCGGCACACGCGGGCCACCACGCCGGTCAGCTGGTGGCGCTCCCACGACGGCAGCACGTAGGAGAAGGCCCACGCGATCGCCGCGCCCAGCAGCGTGTCGGCCACGCGCTCGATCAGCGCGAAGGTGGGGTTGGCGCCGGCATACAGCAGATGCACCATGATCAGCCCCATCATCGAGCCGGCCACCGAGGTGACGGTGTAGCGGCGCACCGCGAAGGCGTGCGCCACGCCCTGGCTGAGCACCAGGACGACCAGCAGCAGCGGCATCGGCAGGTGCAGCACCAGCAGGCCGGTGGCCAGCAGGCTGCCGAGCAGCGTGCCGAGCACGCGGTCGTCGCGCCGCGACAGCGTCTGTGCCAGGCTGCCGCGCAGCACCACGACGATCGTGATCAGGATCCAGTAGTCGCGCGCGATCCACGGCAGCAGCAGCGCCAGCAGGTAGCCGGTGGCGACAGCCAGTGCCGCGCGGATCGCATGGCGCAGCGCCGGCTGCCGCCAGTGCCACAGCGTCAGCAGCGGCTGCACCGACCAGTAGGCGGGGCTGACGAACAGCCGCCAGCCGGCACGCACCGCCGCCAGGTCGGGCGCGAACTCGCCGCGCGCCAGCGCCGCCAGCTGGCGCACCGCCTCGTCCTGGTGCGCGATGCGCCAGCTGATGCTGCGCAGCAGCGCGGCGCGCTGCAGCACCTGGTCGTCGTCGGGCGCGTGCAGCGCGCCGGCCTGCGCCTGCTCGGCCAGCCGGGCCAGTGCCGCGCGATGGTCGTGCGCAGCCGGCGGCCGGCGGCCGAGCAGCAGCGCATCGGCCACCCGGTCCAGGTCGGCGGCCATGGTGCGGAACATCGCCGAGACGCGCTCGATCGCGGCGGCTTCGCCGCGGCTGATGCGCTCCAGGTCGAGCTCGCTGGCGATCAGGCGGTCGCGCATCTCGAGCACCACCACCAGCATGCCGGCCATGCGTTGGCGGTGCGGCGTGCGCGGCGACTCCAGCACCAGGTCGCGGGTGACCTGCAGCTCGTCGGACAACGCGGCGTGGCCCTTCAGCAGCTCGGTGCCCGGGCCCCGGCCTGCGGGCGAACCCGCTTCGCCCGCGGCGCGCAGCACCCGGTCCGCGTGCACGCGCAGCAGCGCCGCGACCGAGAACAGCAGCTGCGCCGTCACCAGGCTGCGGTAGCGGCCGTTGAGCACGGCGTTGGTCAGCATCCCCCAGACGAGGTACAGCGCCGCGCCGAGCGCGCACCAGCCGGTGCGCAGCAGCACTTCGTGCACGTTCGCGGCCGGCTGCGGCGCCATCGCGAACAGCATCGCGAACATCCCGGCCATCGCCACCGGGATGCCGCGGCTGCCCCAGGCCATCGCCAGGAAGGCCAGGAAGGTGCCCGGCAGCAGCAGCAGCCCGAGCTCGATCGGATGCGGGCGCAGCAGCTGCACCGCCAGGAACAACGGCACGCCCAGCAGCGGCGCGGCGACCATGTGCGCGAACTTGCCGCGGCGCGCGCGCACGCCGTCGGTCACCAGCACGATGGTCACGCCGACGGCAGCGTTGGCCGCGGCGGTGACGCCCCAGCCGGCGCCGATCGCCGCCGTGATCAGCAGCATGCCCACGGCCACCGAAGCGCCGTTGAGCACGTGCGCACTGAGCAGTTCGCGCCACAGCGGCCGCAGGCGCGCAGCGGCAGCGGCGGTCCAGGCCCGCGGGGGCGGCGCGTGGTTCATGGAACCGGAGTGTCGCGCGCCTGGCGCCGCCGCAGCGCTGCCCGGCGTGATTCAGCGGCGCGATTCAGCCGCGTGATTCAGCGGCGCGATTCGGCGGCGCCCCGGATCAGCCGTGCCGGCCGAGGAATTCGCCCAGGAGCGCCGCCACCTCGGCGGGCGCTTCCTCCTGCACGAAGTGGCCGGCGTCGAGCTGCTTCAGTTCCAGCTGCTCGAAGGCATCCTCGATCCCCTGCAGATACTCGGGGATGATCACCGGGTCGCGATTGCCGTAGACGTACAGCGCCGGCATCGGGTACTTCGTGCCCGCGTGCTGCTGCCAGCGCTGGGCGTCGGCCGGCAGGCTGCGGTAGTAGTTGGCGCCGCAGCCGGGCGTGCCCGGCAGGCTGAACATGCGCACGTACTCGTGGAAGGCGTCGTCGGGAACCTGCAGGCCCTGCGGCTGCCGGTGCAAGCAAAAGCCCAGCCACTGCGCTTCGCGGCCCTCGACGAGCCGCTCGAACAGGCCGCCCGGCATGCGCTGGAACTGCTGGTAGAACAGCCGCACGTTGCCCATGGCGCGATGCGCGTCGGCCGCCGCCAGCAACCCCTTGCGGTTGTTGATGACGGCGATGTTCATCAGGCACAGGCTGCGGATGCGCGCCGCGGCGGCCAGCGCCATCTCCTGCGCGACCACGCCGCCCCAGTCGTGGCCCACCAGGTGGAACCGGTCGACGCCGAGCGCGTCCAGCACCGACAGCACGTCCTGCGCGAGCAGGTGCTTTTCGTAGGCCGAAGCCTGCGGCGTGCGTTCGCTGTCGCCCAGGCCGCGCAGATCGGGCGCGATCACGCGCCAGCGCGCCGGCAGATGCCGCAGCAGGTGCGTCCAGCAGTACGAGCTCTCGGGCCAGCCGTGCACCAGCACGAGCGCGTCGCCAGCGCCGGGCGCTTCGCGCACGTGGAACCGGCCGCGCGGGGTGCTGATGTCGCGTTGCTCGCTGAATTCCAAGGTCGCCTCCGGATGCGCCGCGCGCGGCGCGGCGGCCCGAGCATCGCACAGTCCGCACGCCGGCGCGTGGGCCAGAATGGCAGCCGCTGCCGCGGCGGGGCCCACGGGCGCGCCGATCGCGGACCGTGCATCCAACCCGAGGAGTTTGCCGTGGACATCCAGGATCGAATCGTCGTCGTCACCGGTGCGGCCGGCGGCATCGGGCGCGCGCTCGCGCAGACCTTTGCCAAGGCAGGCGCGCGCAAGGTCGTGTGCGCCGATCTGGACGGCGACGGCGCCGACGCAGTCGCCCGCGAAGTGGGCGGCATCGGCCGCAAGGCCGACGTCGCGCGCGAGGCCGACATCCAGGACCTGATCGAACAGACCGAAGCCGAGGTCGGGCCGATCGACCTGTTCTGCTCGAACGCCGGCATCTTCACGCTGGGCGGGCCCGAAGTCGCCAACGATGCATGGCAGCGCATCTGGGACATCAACCTGATGGCGCATGTATGGGCGGCGCGCCACCTGGTGCCCCGGATGAGCGCGCGCGGCGGCGGCAGCTTCCTGAACACGGCGTCGGCCGCGGGGCTGCTGTCGCAGGTCGGCTCCGCGCCCTACGCGGTGACCAAGCACGCGGCGGTCGGCTTCGCCGAATGGCTCGCCTTCACCTACGCCGACCAGGGCATCAAGGTGTCGGTGCTGTGCCCGCAGGCGGTGCGCACCAACATGACGCTGGGCCACGAAGACCACGTGGCCAGCATCGACGGCATGCTCGAGCCCGGACCGGTGGCCGAGGCCTGCCTGGACGCGATCCGGCGCGAGACCTTCCTGGTGCTGCCGCACCCGGAGGTGCTGCAGTACATGCGCAACAAGACCGCCGACTACGACCGCTGGATCGGCGGCATGCGCAAGCTCAACCGGCGCTTCAGCGGCGCGTGAGCGGCGGCCGGGCGGACCGCCCGGCCGTGCGCGTCAGCCCAGCAGCTCGGTCGGCACGTTGCCGCCGTTGGCCGCGATGCGCGCCAGCACGGTCTTGTGCAGCCACATGTTCATCTGCGCCGAATCGCCCATCAGGTTGGCGGGGCAGCCCAGTTCGCCGGCCAGCTCCTTGCGCGCGGCCAGGCTGCTGTCGATGTCCAGCAGCTTGAGCAGGTCGACGATCGAGGTGCGCCAGTTGAGCTTCTGCGGGTTGGCGGCCGCCTTCTGCTCGAGCTGCGCCACCACGTCGACCACCGCGATCGGCTGCGGCGCCGCAGGGGCCGCGGCGGGCGCAGCGGGCGCCTCGGCGGCCGGTGCCGCGGGTTGCGCCGCGGCAGCGGGCTTGCCGAACCCGAGCTTCTCGAGGATCTTGCCGAACAGACTCATGTCGTACTCCCTTGAAGGTTGCCTGGAAACACAGGCCGCATCTTACGTGCCCGTTCGCCCGCGGCTGCTGCGTCCGCACGGGCGCGCCAGCAGCACCGGCGCGCTTTCGTGGTCGAATCGCGGCCGTCGCTTCCAATCGTGCAAGGAGGAATCACCATGTCGGGACTGAACCAAGAGCAGATCGAGCACCTGGGCCGTCTGATGGACGAACGCTGGACCCGGGAATTCGGCGAGATCCGCTCGCTGCTGGCCAGCGGCGGCGAGCTGCAGCAGCACACCGCGCTGGGCCAGCGCGAGGCCGACACCTCGGACGAGGCCCTGCTCAACTCGCTGTCGGCCACGAACCAGGCGCTGATCCAGCAGAACCTGCAGGACGTGCGCGACGTGGCGGCCGCGCGCCAGCGGCTCGCGGCCGGCACCTACGGCGAATGCACCGACTGCGGCGCCGACATCGACTACCGGCGGCTGCTCGCCTACCCGACGGCCAAGCGCTGCATCGACTGCCAGCGCACGCACGAGCAGCGCAAGGGTCAGCGGTAGATCAGCGCCGGCAGCCAGGTGATCAGCGGGGGCCAGTAGCTCGCGGCCAGCAGCACCGCCACCGCGGCGACGACGAAGGGCACGACCGCTCGGCCGACCTGGCCGAGCGTCACCCCGGCGACCCCGCAACTGACGAACAGGCAGATGCCCACCGGCGGCGTGAGCATGCCGATCGCGAGGTTGACGACCACCAGCACGCCGAAGTGCATCGGGTCGATCCCCATGTAGCCGGTCAGCGGCGCGAGCACCGGCACCAGCAGGATCAGCGCGGCGGTGGTCTCCATCACGCAGCCGACGATCAGCAGGCCCACCGTCACCAGCAGCAGCAGGCCCCAGGGCGGCAGCGCCATCGCCGTGATCGCGCTTTGCAGCATCGCCGGCGTCTGCTGCATCGCCACCAGCCAGGTGAACACCTTGGCCATCGCGATGATGAACAGGATCGTCGCCGCGATCACCTGCGACTCCACCAGCAGCGCGGGCAGGTCGCGCCAGCCCAGCTGGCGGTTGACCGCCATCGCCACCAGCAGCGCGTAGAACACGGCCAGCGCCGCCGCTTCGGTGACGGTGACGATGCCGCCGAGGATGCCGCCGAGCACGATCACCGGCGCGCCCAGCGACCACAGCGCCTGCCGCAACGAGGTTCCGACGAAGCGCAGCGAGAACGGCCGCCGCGTGCCCCAGCGGTGGCGCCGCGCGTTCCAGACCGTCACCGCCATGAACGACAGCCCGAACAGCACGCCCACCAGCATGCCGCCGGCGAACAGCTCGGCGATCGACACGTTGGTCAGGAAGCCGAAGATGACCATCGGGATCGACGGCGGGATGATCACGCCGATCGCGCCGCCCGCGGCCACCAGCGCGGCGGCGAAGGCGGGCGGGTAGCCCTGGCGCACCATCGCCGGGATCGCCACCGCGCCCAGCGCCGCGGTGTCGGCGGCGGCCGAGCCCGAGATGCCGGCGAAGAACATCGACGCGACGATCACCGCACAGCCCAGCCCGCCCGGCGCCCAGCCGACCAGCGAGTCGGAGAAGTCGATCAACTGCTGCGAGATGCCGCCGCGCTCCATGATCGAGCCGGCGAGCATGAACAGCGGCACCGCGAGCAGGTCGAAGGAATCGACGCCGGCGAACAGCTGCTGGATGATCGTCTGGCCCAGCGCGGCGAAGTCGACCTCGGGCGGGAAGACGCCGGGCGCGAGGATCAGGCCGATCGCGGGCAGGCCGATCGCCAGCGCGATCGGCAGCCCGAGCGCGATCAGCAGGAACAGCGCGCCGAACAGCAGCGCGACGATCATCGTGGGCCCGATCCGCGCGCGGCGGCCATGTCGGCGAGCACGTGGACGATGAAGACGACCGCCGCGATCGGGATCACCGCGTAGGGGATCGACATCGGGATCTGCAGCGACGACGAGGTGTGCTCGCCGGCCTTGATCGTGTAGGCGGCGCCGAACCACGCGATCAGCGCGAAGCAGGCCAGCGTGAGCAGCTGCAGCACCAGCAGAACCCCGCGCTGGAAGGCCGGTCCGAAGCGGTGGCCGATGCCCTGCAGCCCGATGAAGCTGGCGCGCTTGTAGGCGACGGTGCCGCCGAGGAAGGTGATCGCCACCAGCAGGTGCCGGCTGACCTCTTCCGACCAGCCGAGCGAATCGCCGGCGTAGCGGAACAGCACCTGCGCGAACAGGATCACGCAGATCGCGGCGCCGCTGGCGATCAGCAGCTTCTCGACCGCGCTGTTGATCGCGCGGCTGACGAGCGCGAGGGCCCGCACGGCAGCGCGGCCTACTTCACCTGCGCGCGGATCTGCTCGACCATCTTCTTGGTGTCGCCCGACAGCGAGTCGATCACCGGCTGGGTGGCCTTGCGGAACGCCGGCAGGTCGGGGCTGTCGTCGATCTGCATGCCCTGGGCCTTGAGCTCGGCGAGCTGCTGGCGCTCGTTGTCGCGGATGTAGCGCCGGCCCTCGACCGCGGCCGTCTGCGCGCAGTCGGCGAGCGCCTTGCGCTCGGCCGCGGGCTGGCTGTCGACGAAGCGCTTGTTGGCCACGAACACCAGCGCCGAGTACACATGGCGCGTCAGCGACAGGTACTTCTGCCCGGCTTCGGGCAGCTTGGCCGCGTAGATCACCGCGATCGGGTTCTCCTGCCCGTCGATCACGCCCTGCTGCAGCTGGGTGAAGATCGGCCACGCCATCGGCGTCGGGTTGGCGCCGAGCGCGCGCCAGATCGCCAGGTGGGTGGGCGCCTCCATCGTGCGGATCTTCAGCCCCTTCAGGTCGGACGGCTCCTTCACGTCGCGCTTGGAGTTGGTGACGTTGCGAAAACCGTTGTCGAGGAAGGCGAGCGCGACGAAACCGGCCTTCTCGAAGCGCTGGCGCAGCTCCTGGCCGACGGGGCCGTCGAGCACCTTGTCGGCGGCTTCGTAGGACGGGAACAGGAACGGCATCTCGAGCGCCTTGATCTCGGGCACGAAGGCCTCGATCGGCCCGGTGGTGCTGACCGACATCTGCGTGGTGCCGAGCTGGATCTGCTGCAGCACCTGGGTCTCGCTGCCGAGCACGCCGGAGTGGTGGATCACGACGTCGAACTTGCCCGGCACCTGCTTGTCCAGGCATTCCTTGAACCAGGTGGCCGCGCGCGTGTGCACGAAGCTCGGGTTGGTGACGATGCCGATGTTGATCTTCGTCTGGGCGCTGGCCGCGCCCGCTGCGGCCAGGCACAGGGCGGCCACGGTGGCCGGGATCGATGGGCGCATGCGCGGTCTCCTGCAGGATGCTGATGGTTGCCGAAGGATTCCGGAAAACCACCGGGCTGTCAAAAGGATGGCCAATGGGCGCGGCCCGCGCGGCGCCGGTGCCGCGCGGGCCGCGCCGGCCTTCAGCGCCGGAAGCCGCCGCCGCGGAATCCGCCGCCGCCGAAGCGCCCGCCGAAGCCGCCGCCGCCAAAGCGGTCGCCGCCCCCGAAGCGGTCGCCGCCGCCGAAGCCGCCGCCGAACCGATCACCACCGCCGAAGCCGCCGCCGAACCGATCACTGCCTCCGAAGCCGCCGAAGCGGTCAGCGCCGCCGTCGAAGCGCTGCTCGCCGGCTTCGCGCGCCTGCGACTCGCGGTCGGCCCAGCCGGTGTCGCCCGAGGCCGCTCCCCAGCCGCTCGACGAGTGCTGACGCCAGCCGCTGCCGTCGTTGTGGTAGACGTTGCCGTTGATGTCGGCGTAGTGCTGGTTGCCGACGCTGGCCGTGCCCCAGGTGTTGGTCTTGCCGGTCGCCGCGTTGGTGCTCGTGCCGCCGCCCACGTGGGCGTTGCCCATCGGGCCGGCCGTGGTTGCGCCCGCGCGGTCGAAGGAACTGCCGCCCGCTGTGGTGCCCGACACCGCGTTGGCAGTGCTGCGCTGCCCGGTATAGGTGTTGAAGTTCGACGCGCGCGCGACGCTGCCCGAGCCGCCGGCCGCGCCGTTGACCGTGCGGTCGTAGCCGCGCGTGGCGTTGCCGGTCCAGGCGTTGTACTGGCGGCCGGCCGAGTAGCTGCCGGTGGTGCCGGTGCGCGCGCTGCCGTAGGTGCCGTAGGCGGTGCTGCCGGCGATGCCGCCGCCGCCGTACCAGCTGCGCGTGCCCGACCAGGCGGCGTTGCCCCAGTGCCCGTAGACGTTGGCGCTCGCGGTCGCGCAGCAGCCGTAGCCGCCCCAGTACGCGGGGTGGTACCACGCGCCGCTCCAGCCCCACCACGGATCCATCCAGGCTGCGCTCGCCATCCCGACCGCGAAGCCGAAGGTGAAGCCGACGTAGGGGTTGTAGACCGGCGCCGCGTACACGCCGTAGGTGTAGGGCGCGGCGTACCAGACGTTGCCGATCCAGGGGGTGTAGGCGTAGCCGGTGCCGTAGACCACGGTGCCGTACGGCGACACCACCGTGCCGAGGTAGCCCGGCGTGTAGCCGACGTACACCACCGTCGGCGTGCTGCCGTAGATGCGCACGTAGGTCACGTAGTAGATCGGCGAACTCGGCGGGATCGTGTAGATCTCCGGCGGCACCGAGGTCGCGATGCGCCACGGCCCGGTGATCTCGCCGGCGGTGAACCACACGCCGGCCTCGACCGCGTAGTACGACGACGGGCCGACGCGGATCAGCGGCACCGACGAGTTGGCCACATAGGTCAGCGCCGTGCCCGCGATCGGCGAATACTGCGGCGCGCCGTCGAAGCTCGGCGTGAAGCTCGGGCCGTTCGTCAGCGGCACGGTCGCGGTCTGCGGGATCGAGTTCGAGATCACCGCCTCCTGCGCCTGCGGTGTGCCGGCCACGGTGGGCAGCACCGCGCCCGCCTGCGACGACGGCGGGATGCGCGCGAAGTCGGCGGGCAGCGCATCGTTGGCGACGAAGGTCCACGGCCCGGTGAGCGCCGGCGCGCTGAACCAGCGCCCGGCGAACAGCGCGTAGTAGCGGTTGTTGGTCGTCTCCACGAACACGTCGGCGTGGGTGTTCGACGCCCACAGCAGCTGCGTGCCGGCCACCGGCACGAAGTTCGGCGGGCCGCGGAACACCAGCAGTTCCGCCGGCTGCGTCGTCACGTAGATCGCCGGCGCACCGTTGGCGAGCGACGGTCTGGGCTTGGTCTGCGGGCCGCCGTCGAGCAGGTCCACGTGGTCCTTGGCCGCCAGGTTGCCGGCCACCTCGTCGATGCCCAGCGGCGTGAACGACGCCTGCGTCCACGGCCCGTCGATCGACTCCGCGGTCATCCAGCCGTCGAAGACGTGCAGGTACAGACGGCTGCCGACTCCGCCTTGCAGCAGCAGCGCGCTGGTGTTGATCACGCGCCGGAAGCGGCTGTCGTCGGGCACCGGCCGCCACACCGGCGCGCCGTCGATCGGCACCAGGATCGCCGGCACCTGGCTGACGATGACTTGCGGCGGCGGGCTTTGCACCGGCACCGTCTGCGCCTTGACGTGGCCTGCGGCGAGCGAGGCTTCCAGCCGGTCGAGCGAGATCGTGCGCGCCCGCGACGCGAGGCTCGCCTGCAGCGCCGCGGTGTAGCCCGTGCCGCGGCCGGGCAGCGTCGGGAAGTCGAGCTTGGTGATCTTCAGGTCCTCGAACACGACCATGCGCGTGACCTTGTCGACCTGCGTGCGCGCCGTCGCGAACACCGCGCCGAAGGTCTCGTCCTTGGCGCCCGAGGGCTTGATCGCCAGCGCCGCGCGCAACTCGATCCGGTTGCCGACCCAGCTGTCGACCTGCGGCTGGTAGATCAGCACTGCCGCGTCCGGGATGCTGATGTCGCGCGGCCAGGGGTCGGTGGACAACGGCACCGCCCCGGCCGGTGCGGCAGCCGGTGTCTGCGCCGGCACCGCGGCGGCGGCGCAGGCGATCAGCATCAGCACCACCGCGGCCCGGATCGGTCGAAACCAAGTCTTCATCATGCTTCGCTCCCTGACAGGGGGGAGGAATTCTAGGAGCCCGGCAGCCCGGCCGGCAGCAGGGATTTGGGCCGGACCCGTCGGCCCGGGGCGCGCTGCGCCGCAGATCGCGCAGGTGCCGAGGCCGCCTATTCGCCCAGGTAGGCGGCGCGCACCTTCGGGTCGCTCAGCAGCTGCCGGCCGCCGCCGCTCATCGTGATCTCGCCCGATTCCATCACGTAGCCGCGGTCGGCCAGCTGCAGCGCGCGGCTGGCGTTCTGCTCGACCAGCAGGATCGTGGTGCCGCGCTGGTGGATGTCGGCGACGACCTCGAAGATCTTGTCGACCATGATCGGGCTCAGCCCCATCGACGGCTCGTCGAGCAGCAGCACCTTCGGCCGCGCCATCAGCGCGCGCCCCATCGCCAGCATCTGCTGCTCGCCGCCGCTCATCGTGCCCGCCAGCTGCAGCGCGCGCTCCTTCAGCCGCGGGAAGATGCCGAACACCTTGTCGATGTCGGCCGCGATCTCGGCGTCGTTGCGCACGTAGGCGCCCATCTGCAGGTTCTCGGTAATCGTCATGCGCTGGAAGCAGCCGCGCCCCTCGGGCACCATCACCAGCCCCTGCTTGACCAGGTCCCACGCGCCCTGGCCCTTGATGCCGCGGCCCAGGAACTCGATCTGGCCGTCGGCCGCCGGCTGCATGCCGGTCACCGCCTTCAGCGTCGTGGTCTTGCCGGCGCCGTTGGCGCCGATCAGGCTGACCAGCTCGCCTTGGCGCACTTCGAAGGCGATGCCCTTGACCGCCTGGATCCCGCCGTAGGCCACCTTCAGGCCGACGACGCGCAGCATCACCTCGTTCGCCATCGCCGCGTGCTCCGTGTCAATGGGCCTGGTGCCCGGTGCCGAGGTAGGCCTCGATCACCTTGTCGTCGCGCTGCACCTCGGCCGGCGAGCCCTCGGCGATCTGCCGGCCGTAGTCGAGCACGGTCACGCGGTCGCACAGCCCCATCACCAGCTTCACGTCGTGCTCGATCAGCAGGATCGTGCGGCCGTCGTTGCGGATGCGGTCGATCAGCTCGCGCAGCACCACCTTCTCGGTCGCGTTCATGCCGGCGGCAGGCTCGTCGAGCGCGATCAGCTTCGGCTCGGTGGCGAGCGCACGCGCGATCTCGAGCCGCCGCTGGTCGCCGTAGCTGAGCGTGCGCGCGCGGAAGTCGGCGTAGCGGCCGATGCCGACGTAGTCGAGCAGCTCCTGCGCGCGCGCGCGGATCGCCGCTTCCTCGGCCTTGAAGCTGCGCGTGCGGAACACCGCGCCGAACAGGCCCGAACCGGTGCGCACGTGGCGGCCGACCATCACGTTCTCGAGCGCCGTCATCTCGGGGAACAGGCGGATGTTCTGGAAGGTGCGCGCGATGCCGGCCTTGGCGACCTCGTGCACCGCGCTCGGCTTGTAGGGCTTGCCGCCGAGCTCGAAGCTGCCCGAATCGGGGATGTACAGCCCGGTGATCACGTTGAAGAAAGTCGTCTTGCCGGCGCCGTTGGGGCCGATCAGCCCGTAGACCTGGCCGCGCTCGATCGTGATGCCCACGTCGGACAGCGCCTGCAGCCCGCCGAAGCGCTTGCCGACGCCCTGCACCTTGAGAACGGTTTCGCCCATCGCGGCCCCCGTTCAGCGCTGCGCGGCCGGCACCGGCGCGGCCTTGCCGTGCTCCGCCGGCGGCCACAGGCCGCGCGGGCGCAGCAGCATGATCACGATCATCGCCAGCGCGATCAGCAGCTGGCGCAGGATCGACGCGTCGAGCCGGCCGCCGGTCATCTCCTGCAGCGGCGAGGCCACGTAGCGCAGCACCTCGGGCAGCGCCGCCAGCAGCAGCGCGCCCAGGATCACCCCGGGCAGGTGGCCCATGCCGCCGAGCACGACCATCGCCACGATCATGATCGACTCCATCAGGCTGAAGGATTCGGGCGACACGAAGCCCTGGAAGGCGGCGAACATCGACCCCGACACGCCGCCGAAGGTGGCGCCCATGCCGAAGGCCAGCAGCTTCATGTTGCGCGTGTTGATGCCCATCGCCTTGGCGGCGACTTCGTCCTCGCGGATCGCCATCCACGCGCGGCCGATGCGGCTGAGCTCCAGCCGGTGGCAGATGATCACGCTGAAGACCACCAGCACCAGGAACAGCCAGTAGTACAGCGTGACCGACGCGATCTTGAAGCCGCCGATGTCGAGCGCCTTGCCGAAGTTCAGGCCGAAGATGCGCATCGGGTCGATGCGGTCCAGCCCGCGCGGCCCGTTGGTGATGTTGACCGGGTGCTCGAGGTTGTTCAGGAACACGCGGATGATCTCGCCGAAGCCGAGCGTGACGATCGCCAGGTAGTCGCCGCGCAGCTTGAGCACCGGCGTGCCCAGCAGCACGCCGGCGATCGCCGCCAGCGCCGCGGCCAGCGGCACCACCAGCCAGATCGGCGCGTGCAGCCCGTTCGGGAACATCGCCTTGACGGCCGGGAAGGTCTCGAACAGGTGCGGGCTGGCGAGCAGCGCGTACATGTACGCGCCGACCGCATAGAACGCGACATAGCCCAGGTCGAGCAGCCCGGCGTAGCCGACGATCAGGTTCAGGCCCAGCGCCAGCAGCACGTACAGCAGCGCGGTGGCCATGATGCGCACCCAGGCGTGGCCGAACTGCTGCACGACGAGCGGCGCCGCGATCAGCAGCACCGCACACACGGCGAACACGAGCCACTTGTTCTTCATCGGCGTGCCCCTTCCGGTCAGGCGCGGTCGGCGACGCGTTCGCCGAGCAGGCCCTGAGGCCGCAGCGTCAACACCAGGATCAGCGTGACGAAGGCGAAGATGTCGGCGTAGTGGCTGCCGAGCACGCCGCCGGTCAGGTCACCCAGGTAGCCGGCGCCCAGCGCCTCGACCAGCCCGAGCAGCAACGCGCCCACGACGGCGCCGCCCAGGTTGCCGATGCCGCCGAGCACCGCCGCGGTGAAGGCCTTGAGCCCCGGGATGAAGCCCATCGTGTGCTGCACGGTGCCGTAGTTGGCGGCCCACATGATGCCGGCCACCGCAGCCAGCGCCGCGCCGATCACGAAGGTGGCCGAGATCACGAAGTCGGGCTTCACGCCCATCAGCGCCGCCACCTTCGGGTTCTCGGCGGTGGCGCGCATCGCGCGGCCGAGCTTGGTGCGGTTGACCAGCCAGCTCAGCACCGCCAGGATCACCGCGGTCAGCCCGAGGATCATGATCTGCGCGACGCTGATCACCGGCCCGCCGAGGTCGAAGGGCTCGGGCGGCAACAGGATCGGGTAGGGCTTCGGGTTGGGCTTCCAGATGATCATCGCGACCGTCTGCAGCAGCAGGCTCATGCCGATCGCGGTGATCAGCGGCGCCAGCCGCGGCGCGCTGCGCAGCGGCCGGTAGGCGATCTTCTCGATGCTGAAGTTCAGCACGCAGCACACCACCACCGCCACCGGCAGCGAGATCAGCATCAGCAACCAGCCCGGCAGGCCGGTGTCGGCCAGCGCCGTCACCACCGTCCAGCTGACCAGCGCGCCGATCATCAGCACTTCGCCGTGCGCGAAGTTGATCAGGTTGATGATCCCGTAGACCATCGTGTAGCCGAGCGCCACCAGCGCATACATGCTGCCCAGCACCAGCCCGTTGATGATCTGCTGGATGAAGATGTCCATCGCGGGGGGGGGGGGGGGGGGATCCTGGTGGGCCGATTCGGTCGCCGACTCGCGGGCCGATGCACCGTCCGTGCGCTGCCCTGGGGGCGCGATTCTAGGCGTGCCCCTACACGCAGCAGGGCCGGGCTTTCCCAGGTGGCCGCCGGGTGCGAGCGGCCGCGGCAGCGCGCGTCAACCCGCCTCGCGCGCCGCCTTGTTCAACGCGCGCAGCTCGGCCAGGCGCTCGCCGATGCGCAGCTCCAGGCCGCGCGCCGCCGGCTCGTACCAGCGCCGGCCTTGCAGGCCTGCGGGCAGGTAGTCCTCGCCGGCGGCGAAGCCGCCGGCTTCGTCGTGCGCGTAGCGATAGCCGCTGCCGTGGCCGAGCGTCTTCATCAGCCGCGTCGGCGCATTGCGCAGGTGCAGCGGCACCGGGCGCGTGCCGTCGCCGCGGATCTGCTCGCGCACCGCGTTCCAGGCGGCATAGACCGCGTTGGACTTCGGCGCCACCGTCAGATAGACGACGGCCTCGGCCAGCGCCAGCTCGCCTTCGGGCGATCCGAGGCGCTCGTAGACCTCGGCCGCGTCCAGCGCCAGGCGCAGCGCACGCGGGTCGGCCAGGCCGATGTCCTCGGCCGCCATGCGCAGCAGGCGGCGCGCCGCATAGCGCGGATCGGCGCCGCCGTCGAGCATGCGCGCCAGCCAGTACAGCGCGGCGTCGGGGTCGGAGCCGCGCACGCTCTTGTGCAGCGCCGAGATCACGTCGTAGAACTGGTCGCCGCCCTTGTCGCAGCGGCGCAACTGCTCGCCGAGCGCGCGCTCGAGCAGCGGCTCGCCGATTGGCTCGAGGCCGGGTTCGCGCGCCGCGAGTTCGGCCACCACCTCGTAGGCGTTGAGCAGCCGGCGCGCGTCGCCGTCGGCATGCGCGAGCAGCCGCGCGCACGCCGCGTCGGTCAGCGCCGGCGCGCCGGTCAGCGCCTGGGCGCGGCCGACCAGCAGCGCCAGGTCGCTGTGCTCGAGCGGGCGCAGCACGTGCACCGTCGCGCGCGACAGCAGCGCGGCGTTGACCTCGAAGGACGGGTTCTCGGTGGTCGCGCCGATGAAGGTGAACAGCCCCGACTCCACGTGCGGCAGGAACGCGTCCTGCTGCGCCTTGTTGAAGCGGTGCACCTCGTCGACGAAGACCACCGTGCCGCGCCCCGCGCGCTGCGCGGCACGCGCGCGCTCGACCGCGTCGCGGATGTCCTTCACGCCGGCGAGCACCGCCGACAGCACGATGAATTCGACATCGACGGCGCCGGCCACCAGCCGCGCCAGCGTGGTCTTGCCGGTGCCGGGCGGGCCCCACAAGATCATCGAGTGCAGCCGGCCGGTCTCGAAGGCCGTGCGCAGCGGCTTGCCGGCGCCGAGCAGATGCGGCTGGCCGACCACCTCGCCGATGCTGCGCGGGCGCAGCCGCTCGGCCAGCGGCGCCGCGGCAGCGGCTGCGGCTGCGGCTGCGGCAGCAGCAACGGCCACCGGCGCCGCGGCGGCATCGTCGTCGAACAAGCCGTCCTGCTCCACCATGCGCGATTGTCGCCGCGCGCCGCGCCGGCGCCGCGCTACTGCTCGATCACGTCGGCGCCCTTGGGCGGCACGAAGCGGAAGGCCGATTCCGGCAAGGCCGGGTTCGCTTCGTAGCGGCTGAACTGCAGACGCGAGCGCTGGCCGAAGCTGTCGAGGATCTCCACCTCCGCCAGGTCCTTGCCGCGAAAACCGATGCGCATCGACTGGAAGGCGCCGTCCTTGGCACGCGGCGTGGCCTGCACCCAATCCAGCCCATCCTGCGCCGGCTGCGCCTGCAGCACGAAGTCGCGTTCGAGCGCGGCACCCGCCAGCAGCGCCGCCGGCGTCGCGCCGATCGCCTGGCTCAACGCGCGCACGCTGACCTGGTTCAGGTCGGCGTCATAGATCCACACCTTGCGCCCGTCGCCGACGATCAGCTGCTCGTAGGGCTTGGTGTAGGCGAAGCGGAAGCGGTCGGGGCGCTGGAACTCGAAGCTGCCGCTCGACACCTTCCGGCGCGCGCCGTCGGGCGAACTCACGGTCTGGGTGAAGTCGGCGCGGCCGCTCTTCACGTCGCGCACGAAGTCGCGCAGCGTGTCGACGGCGTCGGCGCGCGCGCTGCCCGCGGCCGCGGCCGCGGCCAGCATCGACGCCGCCAGCACCATCGCGCGCAGCCCGCGCGCCGCGGCCGGCATGCGCCTACTCATCGCGCCGCGGCACGATCAGCTCGCGGTTGCCGTTGGTGGCCATCGCCGTCACCAGCCCCGACTTCTCCATCTGCTCGAGCAGCCGCGCCGCGCGGTTGTAGCCGATGCGCAGGTGGCGCTGCACCAGCGAGATCGACGCGCGCCGGTGCTGCAGCACGATCGCCACCGCCTGGTCGTACATCGGGTCGGCCTCGCCGTTCCCGCCGTTGCCGCCGCCCTCGCCGAACAGCGCCGGCTCGGCCTCGCCTTCGAGCACGCCGCCTTCGAGCAGGCCCTCGATGTAGTTGGGCTCGCCCTGGCTGCGCAGGTAGTCGACGACGCGGTGCACCTCGTCGTCGCTGACGAAGGCGCCGTGCACGCGCACCGGCAACCCGGTGCCCGCCGCCAGGTACAGCATGTCGCCCTGGCCGAGCAGCGCCTCGGCGCCCATCTGGTCGAGGATGGTGCGGCTGTCGATCTTGCTCGCCACCTGGAAGGCGATGCGCGTCGGGATGTTGGCCTTGATCAGCCCGGTGATCACGTCCACGCTCGGCCGCTGCGTGGCGAGCACCAGGTGGATGCCGCAGGCGCGCGCCTTCTGCGCCAGGCGCGCGATCAGCTCCTCGATCTTCTTGCCGACCACCATCATCAGGTCGGCGAGCTCGTCGATCACGACCGCGATGTTCGGCAGCCGCTCCAGCGGCTCGGGTGCTTCGGGCGTCAGGCTGAAGGGGTTGGGCAGGGTCTCGCCGCGGTCGTGGGCTTCGACGATCTTCTTGTTGTAGCCGGCGAGGTTGCGCACGCCCAGCTTGCTCATCAGCTTGTAGCGCCGCTCCATCTCGGCCACGCACCAGGCGAGCGCGTTGGCCGCCTGCTTCATGTCGGTGACCACCGGGCACAGCAGGTGCGGGATGCCCTCGTAGACGCTCATCTCGAGCATCTTCGGGTCGATCAGGATCAGGCGCACGTCGCGCGCCTCGGCCTTGTACAACAGGCTCAGGATCATCGCGTTGATGCCCACCGACTTGCCCGCGCCGGTGGTGCCGGCCACCAGGCAGTGCGGCATCTTCGCCAGGTCGGCGACCACCGGGTTGCCGACGATGTCCTTGCCCAGCGCGATCGTCAGCAGCGACGCCGCGCTGTGGTAGACCTGCGAGCCCAGGATCTCGGCCAGCCGGATCGTCTGCCGGCGCGCGTTGGGCAGCTCCAGCGCCATGTAGTTCTTGCCGGGGATGGTCTCGACCACGCGGATGCTCACCAGCGACAGCGAGCGCGCCAGATCCTTCGCCAGGTTGACCACCTGCGCGCCCTTCACGCCGACGGCCGGCTCGATCTCGTAGCGCGTGATCACCGGCCCCGGGCTGGCCGCGACCACGCGCACCTCGACGCCGAAGTCCTTCAGCTTCTTCTCGATCATGCGGCTGGTCATCTCCAGCGATTCGGGCGTGACCGATTCGACGCGCGACGGCGGCTCGTCGAGCAGGTCGACCTGCGGCAGCCGGGTGTCGGCCAGCTCCTTGAACAGCGGCTGCTGGCGCTCGCGCGCGACCCGCTCCGACTTGGGCACCTCGAGCACCGGCGGCTCGATCACCAGCGGCACGTGCACCATCTCCTCCTGGCGCTCGACCTCGATCTCCTGCTCGCGCTCGACCACCAGCCGCTCGCCGATGCGCCGGTCTTCGACCCGGGCGCGGCGCTCGCGGCGGCGCTCGAACCAGCCGTCGACGGCGCCGCCGATGCGCTCGGCCACGCCGAGCCACGAGAAGCGCAACGCCAGCGCCATGCCCGCCACCAGCAGCGCGATCCACAGCACGCCCGAGCCGGTGAAGCCGAACAGCCGCTCGGCCAGGGGCCCGAGCGTGTAGCCGAGCGCGCCGCCGGCGTGGCGGCCGGGCAGGCCGCTCTCCCAGCGGTACAGGCGCGACCACTCCAGCGCGCAACTGGCGGCCAGCAGCAGCGCCAGGCCCAGCCAGAACACCGCACGCGGCAACGGCCCGGGCGCATGGCCGCCGTGCAGCGTGCGCATCAGCGCCGACAGCCAGGCGCGCAGGCTGACCAACACGAGCCACCAAACCGAGAAGCCGAACAGGAACAGCCCCAGGTCGGCGACCCACGCACCCATCAGCCCGGCCCGGTTGTGCACCGGCGCGCCGCTGCCCGAGGTGGAGAAGCCGGGGTCGGCAGCGTCGTAGGTGAGCAGCGCCAGCAGCACCAGCAGCCACAGCACGCCCAGCGCCGCCAGCAGCGCCTGGCGGCGCAGCCGCGCCACCGGCGTCAGCGGGGTCATCGGGGCAGAGGGCATCGCGGTCTTCGGCGCCGCGCCGCGGGTCAAGGTGCCGGCGGCAGCGCCGCCTTCGGCGCGCAGCGATCCGAGCGGAAAGGTCATGGCGTCGATTGTGGCCGATCGAGCCGTGCGCGCCGGGCGCCCAACGCCGCGCGGCGGATTCGAGGCGGCCGGCTCGGCGCTGCCGACGGATCAGCCGCTCCAACGGCAACCCACGGCCGGCAGCGCGGCGGCTGCCGGCCGTGGGCCCAGCCGACCGCGGCCGCAGGCGGGCGGCATCGAGGCGACACCCGGCGCGCCCTGCGCGCCCGCGGTCAATCGTTCTGCAGCCGCTCCTTGATGATCACCGAGCCGTTTTCCTGGGTCTCGATCACGCCGCGCTCCTCGAGATCCTTCATCACGCGGCTGACCATCTCGCGCGACGCGCCCACCACCTTGGCCATGTCCTGGCGCGACACCTTGTGCCGGATGATCTTGACGCCCTTGTCGTCCTCGGCCATCTCGAGCAGCGTGCGCGCCACGCGGCCGTAGACGTCGAGCAGCGCCAGCGACTCGATCTGCCGGTCGGCATGGCGCAGCCGGCGCACCAGGCCGCGCAGCACGCCGTAGGCGAGCGTGGAGTTCTCGGGCAGGCAGCGCGCGAAGTCGGCGCGCGCCAGCACCAGCATGTCGGTCTGCACCTCGGCGCGCACCGTGGCCGAGTGCGGCTCGTTGTCGATCAGGCTCATCTCGCCCACGTAGTCGCCGGCTTCCAGCACCGCCAGGATCACCTCGCGGCCGCGCGTGTCGCTGGTCAGCACGCGCGCGCGCCCGTTGAGCAGGATGAACAGCGCGTTGCTCTTGCGCCCCTGCTCCACCACCAGCTCGCCGCGGCGAAAGCGCCGCTTGACCACGGCGTCGGCGATCGCCTGGGCCTGGTCGTTGGTGAGCATCGAAAACAGCGGCACCCGGCGGATCAGGTCCAGGTTGGACATCAGCGACATCGGCAGTCCCCCTCTCGTTCTGGTCGGTCTTGGTCGGTCGGCCCGCGGCCCCTGCGCGGGTGCGGCACGCTCACTAGAATCGCGGCGCGCGCGGCGCCTATTGTGCCCAGGGCCGGGACGCCGGCCGGCCGGACCGGCCGCGCTGGCGCACGCGGCGTCGGTTCCGCGCGACGCGCGCTCCCCGACGAGCCCGCCGCCGCCCAACGCCCCGCCGCCCCAACCCCACCGCCCCACGCAGCCGCCCCACCCCATCGCCCCACCCCATCGCCACACATAGCCGCCATGTCCACCGCGCCGACCCATGCCCGTGTCCTGATCCTCGGCTCCGGCCCGGCCGGCTACACCGCCGCGATCTACGCGGCGCGCGCCAACCTGCAGCCGCTGCTGGTCACGGGCATCGCGCAGGGCGGCCAGCTGATGACCACCACCGATGTCGACAACTGGCCGGCCGACGCCGCCGGCGTGCAGGGCCCCGACCTGATGCAGCGCTTCCTGCAGCACGCGGAGCGCTTCGAGACGAAGATCGTGTTCGACCACATCAACCAGGCCGACCTGTCGGCGCGGCCCTTCCGGCTGGCCGGCGACGCCGGCACCTACAGCTGCGACGCGCTGGTCGTGGCCACCGGCGCTTCGGCCAAGTACCTGGGCCTGCCGAGCGAGCAGGCCTTCATGGGCAAGGGCGTCAGCGGCTGCGCCACTTGCGACGGCTTCTTCTACCGCAACCAGGCGGTGTGCGTGGTCGGCGGCGGCAACACCGCGGTCGAGGAGGCGCTGTACCTGTCGAACATCGCGTCCAAGGTGCACCTGATCCACCGCCGCGACAAGTTCCGCGCCGAGCCGATCATGGTCGACAAGCTGATGGCCAAGGCGGCCACCGGCAAGCTCGAGCTGCACCTGTGGCACACGCTCGACGAGGTGCTGGGCGACGAGCGCGGCGTCAGCGGCGTGCGGCTGCGGTCGGTCCAGGACGGCAGTACGGCCGAGTTGGCGGTGCAGGGCTGCTTCATCGCGATCGGGCACCAGCCCAACACCGAGCTGTTCCAGGGCCAGCTCGCGATGAAGGACGGCTACCTGCTGACCCGCGGCGGTGCCGACGGCATGGCGACGATGACCAGCGTCGAGGGCGTGTTCGCCGCCGGCGACGTGCAGGACCACGTGTACCGCCAGGCGATCACCTCGGCCGGCACCGGCTGCATGGCGGCGCTGGATGCGCAGCGCTTCCTGGAGCAGAGCGACGGCTGAACCGGGGGCACGCGCCCGGCGCAAGGCCGGCAGCGCAGCGCCGGCCCGGCCTGCCGCTATAATCCGCCGTTTTGTCGGCCCATTGCGGCCGGCCTTGTTTCAGTCATTCGGAGAAGCGTCGATGGCACGCGTCTGTCAGGTCACGGGCAAGGGCCCGATGGTGGGCAACCATGTTTCCCACGCCAACAACAAGACCAAGCGCCGCTGGTTGCCGAACCTGCAGTACCGCAGGTTCTGGCTGGAGAGCGAGAACCGCTGGGTGCGGCTGCGCATCAGCAACGCCGGCCTGCGGCTGATCGACAAGGTCGGCATCGAGCAGGTCGTCGCCGACCTGCGCCAGCGCGGCGAACTCTGAGCACGAAAGGGCAGCCATCATGGCCACCAAAGGCGGACGCGAAAAGATCAAGCTCGAATCCTCGGCCGGCACCGGGCACTTCTACACGACCGAGAAGAACAAGAAGACCACGCCGGGCAAGCTCGAATTCATGAAGTTCGATCCGAAGGCACGCAAGCACGTGCTCTACAAGGAAACGAAGCTCAAGTAGTCAATCTGCCGGGGTGCCGCGGCAGTCTCGCCGGCACCATGCAAACGGCCCGCATCTGCGGGCCATGTCGTTTCCGGGTACGGGAGCCGTTCAGGCGCGCGCGGCGCGCAGCTTCAGCGAGAACTCCTGCAGCGCGGCGATGCCGCTGTCTTCGGCCCTGCGGCACCAGGCCTGTAGGTCGGCCACCAGTTGTTCGGCCGACACGTTGGTGCGCGTCCACAACTGGCGCAGTTCCTCGCGCATCGCCACCAGCTTGGCCAGCGCCGGGCTGTCGCCCACCGCCTGCGCCACCAGCGCGCGGTCGCCCGCAGGGATGCGGTCGGCATCGCGATGCAACCAGCGCTTCGCGGCAAGCATCTGCTTCCAGCGCGCGGTGTTCTGCGCGCCCTGCGACTTCAGCCGGGCCAGTTCGCTGCCGCAGGCGCGCCTGAGCTCCTGCGCATACTTGGCCATCACTTCGTAGCGGTTGGCGATGATCGCGTCGAGCGTCTTGCCGTCGGCCACCGGGCGAACCGTGCCCAGCTCGAGCCGCGGCGGCGTCTTGCGCACCTTGGCCAGCCCCAGCAACTCCAGCCCACGGATGTAGGCCCAGCCGATGTCGAACTCGTAGCGCTTGACCGACAGCTTGGCCGAGGTCGGGTAGGTGTGGTGGTTGTTGTGCAGTTCTTCGCCGCCGATGATCACGCCCCACGGCGAGATGTTGGTCGAAGCATCGGGCGCCTCGAAGTTGCGGTAGCCCCACCAGTGCCCCAGGCCGTTGATGATGCCGGCCGCGGTGATCGGGATCCACAGCATCTGCACCGCCCACACGGTCAGGCCGATCGCGCCGAACAGCAGCAGGTCGATCACCAGCATCACGCCGACGCCCTGCCACGTGTAGCGGCTGTACAGGTTGCGCTCGATCCAGTCGTTGGGCGTGTTATGACCGTACTTGTCGATCGTTTCCTGCACCTTGGCCTCGGCGCGGTACAGCTCGCTGCCGGTCAGCAGCACCGTCTTGATGCCCTTGGCGACCGGGCTGTGCGGATCGTCGGCCGTTTCGCACTTGGCATGGTGCTTGCGGTGGATCGCCACCCATTCCTTGGTCACCATGCCGGTGGTCAACCACAGCCAGAAGCGGAAGAAGTGGGCGGCGATCGGGTGCAGCTCCAGCGCGCGGTGCGCCTGGGCGCGGTGCAGGAAGATCGTCACGCTGGCGATCGTGATGTGGGTGAGCACCAACGTCACGAGTACGATCTGCCACCACGCCAGGCCGAGCAGACCGCCGCTGAGCAAGCCCACCGCGCCGTCGTGCAGCGTCGTCAATACGTTCATGGAGTCCTTTTCGGGCGTTCGCCCATAAATCGGGCGCAATGCGCGATTCTACCGGCGCACCGCGTTTGCGGGTGGTGCACGGCACCTAGCCACCTGCGCGCGATAAGGTCAAATCCAGGACGCGTTCGATGCAGATCGCCGCGCGTTGGCGCGCGATCAGCGCCGCTCCCAGGCGGCCGCAAAAAAACCGTCGGTCTTGTGGCGATGCGGCCACAGCCGCAGCCGGCCCAGGTGGTCCAGCGCAGCGGCCGCCTCGACGCCGGCGGCACGCAGCGCGTCGGCCGTCGCCAGCGGCTCGAAGCGCCCGGCCTGGGCCGCGGTGAAGGCGTCGGCCACCACCTCGTTCTCGGCGCGCAGCAGGCTGCAGGTGGCATAGACCAGCCGCCCGCCGGGCTTCAGCAGCCGCGCCGCGCTGTCGAGGATCGCCTGCTGCTTGGCCTGGAGCTCGGCCACGGCCGCGGGCGACTGCCGCCACTTCAGGTCGGGGTTGCGGCGCAGCGTGCCCAGGCCCGAGCAGGGCGCGTCGATCAGCACCCGGTCCGCCTTGCCCGCCAGGCGCTTGACGCGTTCGTCGCGTTCGTGCGCGAGCTGCGCCGGGTGCACGTTGGACAGGCCGCTGCGCGCCAGCCGCGGCTTCATCGCGTCGAGCCGGTGGCCGGAGGTGTCCCACGCGTACAGCCGGCCGGTGTTGCGCATCGCCGCACCCAGCGCCAGCGTCTTGCCGCCGGCGCCGGCGCAGAAGTCGACGACCATCTCGCCGCGCTTCGGGTCGGTGAGCAGCGCCAGCAGCTGGCTGCCTTCATCCTGCACCTCGAACTCGCCGCGCGTGAAGGCGTCGAGCCGGTTCAGCGCCGGCTTGCCCGCCACGCGCAGCCCCCACGGCGAATACGGCGTCGGCTCCGCATCAATGCCGGCGGCGGCGAGCGCTGCGCGCAACGCGTCGCGCTTGGTTTTCAGGGTGTTGGCGCGCAGGTCCAGCGGCGCCGGCTGCAGCAGCGCGTCGGCCAGGTCTTGGAATTCCTCCACGCCGAGTTCGTCGCGCAGTGCACCGGCCAGCCAGTCCGGCAGGTTGTGGCGCAGCTTGTCGGGCAGCGTGGCCGGGTCGATGCCGCGGCAATGGTCGAGCCAGGCGGCCTCGCCCGGCTCGAGCGCGGCGCGCAGGAAGGCGTCGTCGCCCTGCCAGCCCAGCAGCACCAGCCGGCGCTCGATCGGCCCGCGCCCCGACTGCGCCAGGTGCTGGTACAGCAGCCGCCGGCGCAGCACCGCATACGCAGTCTCGGCCAGCGTGTGGCGCTCGCGCGGGCCGAGCGTGCGCTGCGCGCGGAAGAAGGCCGAGACCACGCCGTCGGCGGGCGCGTCGAAGCGCAGCACGCGCTGCACCAGCTCGGCCGTGCGATCGACCAGCGCGCCCGGGCGCATCAGGCCGCCCCGCCGAGCGCCGCGTGCAGCTGCGCCGCGCCGTCGCGCTGCCGCACCACGCCGTGCTCGATGCGCAGCGCGCCCTCGACGAACCAGCGCACCGCGCGCGGATAGATCTGGTGCTCGGTGGCGAGCACGCGCGCGGCCAGTGCATCGGCGTCGTCGCCGGGCAGTACCGGCACCACCGACTGGATCACGATCGGGCCGTGGTCCAGCGCCGGCGTCACGAAGTGCACGGTGGCGCCGGCGACCTTGCAGCCGGCGTCGAGCGCGCGCTGATGCGTGTGCAGCCCCGGAAACAGCGGCAGCAGCGACGGGTGGATGTTCAACAGCCGCCCCGCATGGCGCTGCACGAAGCGCTCGCCGAGGATGCGCATGAACCCAGCCAGCACCACCAGATCCGGCGCATGGGCGTCGATCGCGGCGGCGAGCGCGTCGTCGAAGGCTTCGCGGGTGGCGAAGGCCTTGTGGTCCACCACGGCCGTCGGGATGCCGCGCGCGGCGGCGAACTGCAGCCCGCCCGCGCCGGCGCGGTTGCTGATCACCGCCGCCACGCGCGCCGGCCAGCCTTCGGCGGCGCAGCGCTCGACGATCGCCTCCATGTTGGAGCCGCGGCCGGAGATCAGGATCACGATGGCCTGCATCGGCCGAGTGTATCCACGCGCTGCCGCACGACCCGGCTCGTAGAATCGGCGCCCCTGCCCTGCCGCCCCACCGCACGATGCAAGCCCGCGTCCTTTCCGGCATGCGCCCCACCGGCGCGATGCACCTTGGCCACTACCACGGCGCGCTGAAGAACTGGGTGCGGCTGCAGCACGAGTACGACTGCTTCTACTTCGTCGCCGACTGGCACGCGCTGACCACGCACTACGAGGAGCGCGAGGTCATGGGCCAGTACGTGTACGAGATGGTCACCGACTGGCTGGCCGCGGGGCTGGACCCCGACCGCTGCACCATCTTCCTGCAAAGCCGCCTGCCCGAGCATGCCGAGCTGTTCACGCTGCTGGCGATGGGCACGCCGCTGGGCTGGCTCGAACGCGTGCCCACCTACAAGGACCAGATCGACAAGCTCGCCGACCGCGATCTGGCCACCTACGGCTTCCTCGGCTACCCGCTGCTGCAGGCGGCCGACATCCTGATCTACAAGGCCGCCTACGTGCCGGTGGGCGAGGACCAGGCCTCGCACGTGGAGCTGACGCGCGAAGTGGCGCGCCGCTTCAACCACCTGTACGGCCGCAGCACCGACTTCGACCAGAAGGTAGCGGCCGCGCTGGCGCGCATGCCCAAGGAAGACCAGCGCTACTTCGCGAAGCAGAAGCGCGACTTCGGCGAGACCGGCCGCGCCGAGCCGCTGGCCAAGGGCGAGGCGCTGGTCCACCGCACGGCCGCGTCGATCGAGGGCTGGACGACGCAGGACACCGAACTGCTGCTCGGCCACCTGCGCGGCGCCGGCCGCACCGTGCTGCCCGAGCCGCAGGCGCTGCACACCGAGGTCACCAAGCTGCCGGGGCTGGACGGCGCGAAGATGAGCAAGAGCTACGGCAACTCGATCGCGATGCGCGAGGAGCCGGCCGAAGTCGAGCGCAAGGTGCGCCGCATGCCCACCGACCCGGCGCGCGTGCACCGCAGCGACCCCGGCAACCCCGAGCGCTGCCCGGTGTGGGAGTTCCACAAGGTCTACAGCGACGAGGCGACCCGCAAGTGGGTGTGGGAAGGCTGCACCACCGCCGGCATCGGCTGCCTGGAGTGCAAGCAGCCGATCATCGACGCGATCCTGAAGGAACAGCAGCCCTGGCGCGAACGTGCCGAGAAGTACCTGGGCAACCCGAAGCAGGTGCACTGGATCGTCGAGAACGGCACCGAACGCGCGCGCACCGTCGCCCGGCAGACGATGCGCGACGTGCGCGAGGCGATGGGGCTGCAATACTGAGCGGGACATGGCTGAGCGAGGCATGGATCACAAGCCGCTGCACCCCGACACCCTCGCCGCCCAGGCGCTGGGCTGGATCGACGAGACCACGCGTGCGGTCGTGCCGCCGATTCACGCCTCGTCGACCTACCTGCGCGACCCCGACAACCAGTTCCGCTCCGGCCGCGCGTACATGCGCGCCGACAACCCGGCCTTCGACCAGGCCCAGGCGCTGATCGCCGCGCTCGAAGGCGGCACGCAGGCGATGCTGTTCGCCAGCGGCATGGCCGCCGCGACCGCGGTGTTCCAGTCGCTCGCCCCCGGCGATCATGTGCTCGCGCCGAAGGTGATGTACTGGTCGCTGCGCAACTGGCTGCTGGGTTTCGCCGCCGGCTGGGGCCTGCAGGTCGAGCTGGTGGACATGGGCGAGCCCGACGCGCTGCGCGCCGCGCTGCAACCGGGCAAGACGAAGCTGGTGTGGGTCGAGACCCCCGCCAACCCGCTGTGGACCGTCACCGACATCGCCGCGACGGCGCAGCTCGCGCACGCGGCGGGCGCGCGCCTGGCGGTCGACTCGACCACCGCGTCGCCGCTGCTGACGCGCCCGCTCGCGCTCGGCGCGGATCTCGTGATGCACTCGGCCACCAAGTACCTGAACGGCCACAGCGACCTGACCGCGGGCGTGCTGGTCACGCGTGCCGACGACGACGCCTGGCGGCGCCTGAAGTCGATCCGCGTCGATCTCGGCGGCACGCTCGGCAGCTTCGAGGCCTGGCTGCTGACGCGCGGGCTGCGCACGCTGCACCTGCGCGTGCAGCGCGCCTGCGAGTCGGCGCTGGCGATCGCCGAACACTTCGAGCACCACCCGCTGGTCGAGCAGGTGCTGTACCCGGGCCTGGCAGCCTTCCCCGGGCACGAGATCGCCAAGCGCCAGATGCAAGGCGGCTTCGGCGGCATGCTGTCGATCCGCGTGAAGGCGAACGCGCGGGGCGGCGAGGCCGCGGCCGTCGCCGCCGCCGCCGCGGTGCAACTGTGGAAGCGCGCCACATCGCTCGGCGGCACCGAGAGCCTGATCGAGCACCGCGCCAGCGTCGAAGGCGCCGGCTCGCCGGTGCCGCCGGACCTGCTGCGCCTGAGCGTGGGCATCGAGCACGCGGCCGACCTGATCGCCGATCTGGAGCAGGCGCTGCGCCACGCGCACGCCTGAGCGCAGTGCGTGCACAGTGCGCCGCACGCGCCTGCGGCCGGGGCGCCGTCGCGGCAGACGTGATCCAGGCGCCGGCGCGATGGCGGCGGGCGGCGCTCAGCCGATGGTCATCAGGCTGGCGTTGCCGCCTGCGGCCGCGGTGTTGACGCTCAACGCGCGCTCCACCAGCAGCCGCTCCAGCGGCACGGCGGTTTCGCCGTGCTGCAAGCCGACCACGCCGACGATGGCGCCATCGCGCCCGGCCACTTCGCGACACACCTCGCGCAGATGGTCGCCGTCGCCATGGTGCAGCACCGCGGCGAACGAGGCCTGCGCGTCGCGCCAGTCGCCGACGCGGCCGATGCGCCGGCGCAGCGTCTGCGGCAGGCGGCCGTACAAGGCGTCGCCCGCTTCGCCGGCCGGCCACAAGGCCTGGCTGCCGACGGCCAGGACCGCCGCCAGCTGGGTCAGCAGGTCGCCTTCGTCGGCAGCCAGGCACAGCACGACATCGCGCGGCATCAGGCTGTAGGTGTCGACCTCGCCGGTCGGGCCGCGCAGGGTCCAGGTCTTGCCGCTGGGCGAGCGTGCCTCGAGATCCCGGCAGCGCGCACTCAGGCCGGCGTGCGGCTGCGCTTCGGCCCAGGCGCCCAGTTCGGCCAGATCCTGGCGGATGCGCTCGCGCAGGCTCTCGTCCACGCCGGCCTGCTGCGCGCCCATCGCACTCAGCGCGTCGTCCACGGCCGGCGCCGGCCGCTGGGCCAGCAGGCGCAGCAGGTACAGCGGGCCGCCGGCCTTCGGGCCGGTGCCCGACAGGCCGTGCCCGCCGAAAGGCTGCACGCCGACCACCGCACCGACCATGTTGCGGTTGACGTAGAGGTTGCCGGCATGCGCGGCGTCGACCACCTGGGCGATGGTTTCGTCGATGCGCGTGTGCAGGCCCATCGTCAGCCCGTAGCCGGTGGCGTTGATCTGCGCCACCAGGCGGCCCAGATCGGGGCGCTGGTAACGCAGCAGGTGCAGCACGGGCCCGAACACTTCGCGCTTCAGCTCTTCCAGGCTGTCGATCTCGACCAGGGTCGGGGGCACGAACTCGCCGTGCGCCAGCTCGCCGCCGTCGCTGCGCGCGCACTGCCAGACGCTGCGGCCGTTGTCGCGCATTGCCTGCAGGTGCCGCTCGATGTTGGCGCGGGCTTCGGCGTCGATGACCGGCCCGATATCGACATCCAGACGCTCGGGGTTGCCCAGGCAGGCTTCAGCCATCGCGCCGCGCAGCATCTCGACGATGCGCGGTGCGGCCTCGTGCTGCACGCACAGCACGCGCAATGCCGAGCAGCGCTGGCCGGCGCTGTCGAAGGCCGAGGTCATCACGTCGGCCACCACCTGTTCGGCCAGCGCCGACGAGTCCACGATCATCGCGTTCTGGCCGCCGGTTTCGGCCACCAGCGGGATGGCGCGGCCGTTGGCGCCCAGGCGTCCCGCCAGGGTGCGCTGCAGGATGCGCGCGACCTCGGTCGAGCCGGTGAACAGCACCCCCGCGACGCGGTGGTCGCCGACGAGCTGCGCCCCCACCGTCTCGCCCGGTCCCGGCAGCAACTGCAGCACGTCGCCGGGCACGCCCGCGGCGTGCAGGATCCGCACCGCCTGCGCGGCGATCAGCGGCGTCTGTTCGGCCGGCTTGGCGAGCACCGCGTTGCCGGCGGCCAGTGCCGCCGCGACCTGGCCGGTGAAGATGGCCAGCGGGAAGTTCCACGGGCTGATGCACACCACCGGCCCCAGCGGCCGGTAGGTGCCGTTGTCGAAGCAGCTGCGCACCTGGTGCGCGTAATAGCGCAGGAAGTCGGTCGCCTCGCGCACCTCGGAGACGGCGTTGGCGAAGCTCTTGCCCGCTTCGCGCACCAGCAGGCCGATCAACAGTTGGCCTTCGCTCTCGAGCAGCTCGGCAGCGCGGTCGAGCACGGCGGCGCGCTCGGCCGGCGGCGTCCCCTGCCACACCAGCGCCGCCGCGCTGGCGGCCTGCAGCGCCGCGGCGACGTCGCGCTCGCCGGCTTCGCGCACCAGGCCCACGCGGTCGCGCCGGTCGGCGGGATTGGGCACCGGCCGCCATTCGCCGCCGCTGCCGGCGCCGCCCGGCTCGGCGTGCCACTCGGTCTGCCCGCTGCGCAGCAGTGCGCCCGACAGCGATCCCAGCCGATGCTCGTTGCTCAGGTCGATGCCCGCCGAGTTGCTGCGCATGCTGCCGTACAGGTCGCGCGGCAGCGCGATCCGCGGATGCGGCTCACCGACGCGCCCCTCCTCGGCGGCGAGGGCCTCGACCTGGCCGATCGGGTCCTGCACCAGATCTTCCAGCGGCAGCGCGGGGTCGGCGATGCGGTTCACGAAGGAGGTGTTGGCGCCGTTCTCCAGCAGTCGGCGCACGAGGTAGGCCAGCAGCGTTTCGTGCACGCCCACCGGCGCGTAGATGCGGCACGGCCGCGCCAGCTTGCCTTCGTTCACCGGGCCGACCACCTGCTCGTACAGCGGCTCGCCCATGCCGTGCAGGCACTGGAACTCGTACTGCCCGGCGTAGTAGTTGTTGCCGGCAAGGTGGTAGATGGCGGCCAGCGTCTGCGCGTTGTGCGTGGCGAACTGCGGATAGATGACCTCGGGCACCGCCAGCAGCTTGCGCGCGCAGGCCAGGTACGACACGTCGGTGTACGCCTTGCGCGTGAACACCGGATAGCCTTCGAGCCCGTCGAGCTGCGCGCGCTTGATCTCCGAATCCCAGTACGCGCCCTTGACCAGGCGGATCATCAGCCGGCGCCGGCTGCGCCGGCCGAGATCGACCAGGCAGTCGATGACCTGCGGGCAGCGCTTCTGGTAGGCCTGGATGACGAAGCCGATGCCGTTCCAGCCGGCCAGGCCGGGTTCGAAGCACAGCCGCTCGAGCAGGTCGAGCGAGATCTCCAGGCGGTCGGCCTCTTCGGCGTCGATGTTCAGCCCGATGTCGTAGCGCCGCGCGAGCTGGCTCAGCGCCAGCAGCCGCGGGTACAGCTCGGCCATCACGCGCTCGTGCTGCGCGCGGCTGTAGCGCGGGTGCAGCGCCGACAGCTTGATCGAGATGCCCGGGCCCTCGTAGATGCCGCGGCCGTGCGAGGCCTTGCCGATGGCGTGGATCGCCTGCTGGTACGACGCCAGATAGCGTTGCGCGTCGGCATCGGTCAGCGCCGCCTCGCCGAGCATGTCGTACGAATAGCGGAAGCCCTTGGCTTCGAGCGGCCGGGCGTTGGCCAGCGCCGCGGCGATGGTCTCGCCGGTGACGAACTGTTCGCCCATCAGGCGCATCGCCATGTCCACGCCCTTGCGCACCAGCGGCTCGCCGCCCTTGCCGAGGATGCGCGCGAGCGCGCCCGACAGCCGCGCCTCGTTGTGCGTGGCCACCAGCTTGCCGGTGAACATCAGCCCCCAGGTCGCGGCGTTGACGAACAGCGACGGGCTCTGCCCCAGGTGCGGCTGCCAGTCGCCGCGGCTGATCTTGTCGCGGATCAGCGCGTCGCGGGTGGCCTTGTCCGGGATGCGCAGCAACGCCTCGGCCAGGCACATCAGCGCCACGCCTTCCTGCGACGACAGCGAGAACTCCTGCAGCAGCCCCTGCACGATGCCGGCACGGCCGCCGGGCCCCTTGCTGTTTCGCAACTGCTCGGCCAGCCGCAGCGCCAGTTGCTGCGTGGCCTGCGCGATCGGCGGCGGCAGCTTCGCCTGCTCGAGCAGCAGCGGCAGCAGTTCGGGCTCGGGCCTGCGCGTGGCGGCGGTGATCGCCGAGCGCAGCACCGACTGCGGCAGCACGCTCTGGGCGAAATCCAGGAACGGCTGCGGCGGCCCTGCAGGCGGCTCGGTAGGCGCCGCCGCGTCGTCGGCGGCTTCGCCCGCGGGCGGCAGTTCGGGCGGCGCGCCCTGGGTCTCGAGGCGCTCCAGGTACGAGAAGATCGCCTGCTTGATCAGCCAATGGGGTGTGCGGTCGATCGAGCTGGCGGCCCGGCGCAGGCGCTCGCGCGTTGCGTCGTCGAGTTTGACGCCAAGGGTTGTAGCGGCCATGAGGAGAGTCTCGAGGTTGAGGTTGCACGCCCTTGCCGGCCATCAGCCCAGCACCGAATTCGAGTGGCGAAAAGTGCAACCATGAATGATCACCCCATAAGGGTTGCGCAAGTCTGTTGCCGCTGAAATCAGGGTTTTCCGCAGTATTCGGTTGAACCTGGCGTCACTAGCATCCGCGCATTCGAGGTGCAACCCAGTAGCACTTTCTGCGGACACCATCAGCCGTCTGCTTGGGCCGCGACGACCCCCTGGAGAACTTCATGACCGCAGGCATTTCCGTCCCACCGTTGAATGCGTCGCTGCGCGTGGGCGTGCTGGCGTTGGCCGCGATCTGCGCGCCGGCCCTGGCGGCCGAGCCGCTGTATGTCGGCGTGCAGGCGCCGATCACCGGCCAGTACGCCAACGAAGGCCAGGGCATCGCCGATGCCGTGAAGCTGCTGGTGAAGCAGCAGAACGCCAAGGGCGGCCTGCTCGGCCGGCCGCTCGAAGTGAAGATCTGCGACGACCAGGGGCAGGCTGCGCCGGCGGCGATCTGTGCCCGGCAACTCGTGAACGACAAGGTCTTCGCGGTGATCGGCTCGTACACCAGCGGCGCCGCGCTGGCGGCGCAATCGCAGTATGCGCGCGCCAACGTCATCCAGACCTCGGACGGCACCAGCGACGAACTCACCGCCAAAGGCGTCAAGACCTTCTTCCGCAACGCCCCGCCGAACAGCGCCGAAGCCATCTTCACCGCGAAGTACTTCAAGGACAAGGGCTACAAGAGGGTGGCCATCATCACCGACCACTCGAGCTTCGCGACCGGCCTGGCCGACGCCGTGGCGGCCGAGGTCAAGAAGAGCGGCGGCGAGGTGATCGAGAAGGTGTTTATCGACGCCGGCTCGCAGAACTACACGCCGGTGCTGACCAAGCTGAAGGGCTTGAACCCGCAGGTCATCTACTTCTCGGGCTACTACAACGACGGCGGCCTGATCAAGGCGCAGATGGCGCAACTGGGCATCGAGGCGCCGTTCGTCGGCGGCGATGCAAACCAGAACGTCGCCTTCGCCAAGATTGCCGGCAAGGCCGCCACGGGCGCCACGATCATCAACGTGCCGGCGCCGGCCGACCTGCCGTATCCGGCGGCCAAGCAGTTCCTGGCCGACTACCAGAAGGAATTCGGCCACGAGCCGCCGAGCATCTTCACGCTGACCAATGCCGACGGCCTGCGCGCCATCATCGCCACCGCCGAGAAGGTCAAGAGCGTCAAGCCCGAGGTGCTGATCCCGGCGCTGCACCAGTTGAAGGACTTCGAGGGCCTGACCGGCACCTTCTCGTGGGACGACAAGGGCGAGCGCATCGGCAGCCCGTTCGTGGCCTTCGACGTCGCCGCCGACGGCAGCTACAAGATCGTCTATCCGCCGGCGCCGGGCAAGTAGCCCGCGAGCCGCCCGTCGCCAGCCGCGCACGCCGCCGATGGACGTCTTCCTGCAGCAGACCGTCAACGGCCTGACGGTCGGCGGCATCTATGCGCTGATCGCGCTCGGCTACACCATGGTGTACGGCGTGCTGCGGCTGATCAACTTCGCCCATGGCGACCTGAGCGTGCTCGGCGCCTACATCGGGCTGGTGGTGCTGACCGGCGGCCTGTCGGGCGCCGGCACGCAGACGGCGCTGGTGGCGCTGGCCTTCGTCGCCGCGGCGGTCGTCGTCGGCGCCGCCGGCGCGGCGCTGGAATTCGTTGCCTACCGGCCGCTGCGCAAGGCCGACCGGCTGGCCGCCGTGGTGTCGGCGCTGGGCGCTTCGCTGCTCATCGAGAACGGCATCATGCTGATCTGGGGGCCGCAGTTGCGCGTCTTTCCGCAAGGGCTGCTGCCCAGCGGCTCGTGGGAGGCCTTCGGCACGCGCATCAGCCTGCTGCAGATCCTGATCATCGCGGGCTCGGCGCTGCTGATGGCCGCGCTGTACCTGTTCGTCCATCACACCCGCTTCGGCACCGCGATGCGCGCCGCCGCGATCGACCAGGACGCCGCCCGGCTGATGGGCATCAACGTCAACCGCGTGATCACCAGCGTGTTCGTCATCGGCCCGGCGCTGGGCGCGATCGGCGGGCTGTTCATCGGGCTGTACTACCGGCAGGTGTACTTCACGATGGGCTGGACCTACGGCCTGAACGCCTTCATCGCCGCGATCCTCGGCGGCATCGGCAACATCCCGGGCGCGATGCTCGGCGGCGTGCTGCTGGGCCTGGTGAACGCCTACGCCGCGGGCTTCGTCTCCAGCTCGTGGCAGGGGGCCATCACCTTCGCGCTGCTGATCGGCATCCTGCTGCTGCGGCCTACCGGCCTGCTCGGCGAGCGCGTGGCGGAAAAGGTATGAGCGGCCGCACGGAGGCTGCGCGGTGAGCGCGGGCCGCGATCCCGCCGCGGTGCCGGTCGCGCCCGGGTCGCCCCGGCGCCGGTGGACCGTCGCCGCCGGCGTCGTGCTGTGGCTGGCGGGCCTGTCGATCCCGTTCCTGCCCGACCAGACCTGGATCTTCATCGCGTCGCTGTTCGCCGTCTACGCGGTGGTCGCGCTCAGCCAGGACATCGTGCTCGGCCGCGCCGGCATGTTCGACATGGGCCACGCCGTGTACTTCGGCGTCGGCGCGTACGTCACCGCGATCCTCAACCTGCAGTTCGACTGGCCGATCTTCGTCACCTGGCCGCTGGCGGTGCTGGCCGCGACGCTGCTGGGCGCGCTGCTGGCCGCGCCGATCGTGCGCCTGCGCGGCGACTACCTGCTGGTCGCGACGATCGGCTTCAACGCCATCTTCGTGCTGGTGCTCAACAACAACGTCGGCGGCATCACCGGCGGCGGCGACGGCCTGTTCGGCATCGGCGCGCCGGCCATCGGCAGCTGGCAGCTGGGCAGCCAGGGCGCGCTGTTCTATCTGAACTGGCTGGCTTTCGCCTTCACGCTGTGGCTGATCCTGAACCTGGAGCGCTCGCACCTGGGGCGCACCTTGGGCTACCTGAAGCTCGACCAATTGGCCGCCGGCACGCTCGGGGTCAATGCCGGGCGGTACCGGGTCGCGGCCTTCGCGCTGGGCGCCGCGCTGGCCGGCTTCGCCGGCACCTTGTTCGCGGCGCTGATGTCCGCCGTCAGCCCCGGGGCCTTCGTGTTCACCGAATCGGTGACGCTGTTCGCGATCGTGCTGGTCGGCGGGCAGGGTTCGATTCCGGGGGTGCTGCTCGGCACGGTGCTGATGTTCGTCGTGCCGCAGGTGTTTCGCGGCTTCGCCGAATACCGCTACTTCGCGTTCGGCATCGCGATGATCGTGATCATGGTGCTGCGCCCGCAGGGCATCTGGCCGCGGCGCAAGGGCGCACCGCGATGAGCGAGGCACTGCTGCAGCTGCGCCAGGTGGGCATGCGCTTCAGCGGCCTGCAGGCGGTCGACGGGCTCGATTTCAGCGTCATGGCCGGGCAGGTGGTCGGGCTGATCGGGCCGAACGGCGCCGGCAAGACGACGGTCTTCAACCTGATCACCGGGGTCTACCGGCCCACCGCCGGCCAGGTGCTGTGGCAAGGCCGGGACATCACCGGCGCACCGCCGCACCAGGTGGCGGCGCTGGGCATCTTCCGCACCTTCCAGACGATCCGCCTGTTCCCGGGCCTGTCGGTGCTGGAGAACGTGCAGGCCGGGCTGCACCTGCAGACCCGCCAGCGGTGGTGGCAGGGGCTGCTGGGCACGCCGGCGCAGCGGCGGGAAGAATCGAGCCAGCGGGCGCAGGTGCGCGAACTGCTGGCCCGGCTGAACCTGGCCGACGTGGCCGACGAAGACGCCACCTCGCTCGCCTACGGGCTGCAGCGCCGCGTCGAGCTGGCGCGCGCGCTGATCGCCAAGCCGAAGCTGCTGATCCTCGACGAACCCGCCGCCGGGCTGAACGACCAGGAATCGCTGGAGCTCAACCGCACGATCCTGTCGATCCGCGACGGCGGCGTGACGGTGCTGCTGGTCGAGCACGACATGAACGTGGTCATGAACGTCACCGACCACATCGTGTGCATCAACTTCGGCCGCAAGATCGCCGCCGGCACGCCGGCGCAGATCCGCAACGATCCGCGGGTCATCGAGGCCTATCTGGGCAGGGACGATGACGACGACGGCGATCTCGAGCCCGCCGCCGCCGGAGCCGCCGCATGACGGCCTTGCTGGCGATCGACCAGCTGCAGGTGCGCTACGGCCACATCGAGGCGCTCAAGGGCATCTCGATGCACGTCGATGCCGGCGAAGTGGTGGCCCTGGTCGGCGCCAACGGGGCCGGCAAGACCACGCTGATGCGCACCATCAGCGGGCTGCTCAAGCCGGCAGCCGGCGACCTGAGCTTCGCCGGCCGCAGCCTGCTGCACGTCGGCGCCGACCGCGTCGTGCGCGCCGGCATCGCGCAGTCGCCCGAGGGCCGGCGCGTGTTCGGCACGCTGAGCGTGGCCGAGAACCTGCGCCTGGGCGCCTACACCCGGCCGGACAGCGAACTGAAGGCCGGGCTGGATCAGGTCTATTCGCTGTTTCCGCGCCTGCAGGAACGGCAGAAGCAGTACGCGGGCACCATGTCCGGCGGCGAGCAGCAGATGCTGGCCATCGGCCGCGCGCTGATGGCGCGGCCGAAGCTGCTGCTGCTGGACGAGCCCAGCCTCGGGCTGGCGCCGATCATCGTCAAGGACATCTTCAAGGCGCTGGCGCAGATCCGCAGGGAAGGCGTCACCATCCTGCTGGTCGAGCAGAACGTGCGCATGGCGCTGAAGCTGGCCGACCGCGGCTACGTGCTCGAAGTCGGACGCATCGCGCTGGAAGGCAGCGCGCAGGATCTGCTGCATTCGCCGGCCGTCCAGGCCGCCTACCTGGGCGGCGAGCGCGGCGCGGCCGCGCATTGACGGCCTTGGACTGCGATTTCCTGATCGTCGGCGCCGGCATCGCGGGCGCGTCAGTCGCGTACTTCCTCGCGCCGCACGGCCGCGTGGTGCTGCTCGAGCGCGAATCGCAGCCGGGTTATCACAGCACGGGGCGATCGGCAGCGCTGTACATGGCCAGCTACGGCACGCCGCAGGTGCGCGCGCTGACGCTCGCCAGCCGCGCCTTCTTCGACCAGCCGCCGCCGGGCTTCGCCGATGCGCCGATCCTCACGCCGCGCGGCGCACTCTTCGTGGCCGCGCCGGGGCAGGCCGATCGGCTGGACGAGCACCTGGCGCTGCTCGCGAGGCAATCGCCGCAGGCGTGCCGCCTCACGCCGGCGCAGACGCTGACACGGGTGCCGGTGCTGCGGCCCGGGCAGGTGCTGGGCGGCGCGCTCGAACCCGACGCGTCGGACATCGACGTGAATACGCTGCACCAGGGCTTCCTGCGCGGCGCGCGGCGCGCCGGTGCACAGCTGGTGTGCGATGCGGAGCTGGCCGCGGCCGAGCGCCGCTGCGGGTCGTGGCAGGTGCAGGCGGGCGCACGCCGCTTCAGCGCACCGGTGCTGGTCAACGCGGCCGGCGCCTGGTGCGACGAAGTCGCGCGGCTGGCCGGCGTGGCGCCGATCGGCCTGCAGCCGATGCGCCGCGCCGCCTTCACCTTCGCGCCGCCGGCAGGGCTCGACGTTGCCGGCTGGCCCTGCGTGATCGACGCCGGCGAGCAGTGGTACCTCAAGCCCGACGCCGGCGTGCTGCTGGGATCGCCGGCCAACGCCGACCCGGTGCCGCCGCAGGACGTGCAGCCCGAGGAGCTGGACATCGCGACCGGCATCGCGCGCATCGAGGCGGCGACGACGCTGGCGATCCGCCGGCCGATCCGCACCTGGGCGGGGCTGCGCAGCTTCGTCGCCGACGGCGACCTGGTCGGCGGCTTCGACGCGCAGGCGCCGGGCTTCTTCTGGGTCGCGGCGCAGGGCGGCTACGGCATCCAGACCTCGGCGGCGATGGGCGAGGCCTGCGCCGCACTGGCGCGCGGCCTGCCGCTGCCGGCGCGCATCGCCGACTTCGGCCTGAGCGCGGCGATGCTGTCGCCGGCCAGGCTGCGCGCGGCCACCTGAACGCCGCGCGCGGCGCAGGCGGCGCGCCGCAGCGCCGCTCAACCCGCGGCCGGCCAGTTCAGCGCGCGCAGCGGGATCACGATGTGCGCGCGGCGGAAGGCCTCGACGACCGCCTGCTGGATCTCGCCCGATGCCGCCTGGTAGTCGGCCGCCGCCGCCCACGGCATCACCTGGATCGCGATCGCATAGTCGCCGAGCAGCGCCACATCGACCACCGGCTCGGGCTCGGGCAGCACCCGCGGGTTGGCGCGCAGCACCTCGCGGATCGCGCCGACGGCCTGCGCGAGGTCGGCGTCGTAGGCGACGTGCACGAGCACGCGCAGCTGCCGCATGCGGCCGTGGTTGTGCAGGATCTCGCCGACGATCTTGCGGTTGGGCACCACCACCCGCGAGTGGTCGAGGTGCACGAGCGTGGTGCTGAACAGGCCGATCTCACTGACCTGCCCTTCGACGCCGGCGATCTCGAGGTACTCGCCCACATGGAAGGGCTTGGTGAACACGATCGTGAAGCCCGCCGCCAGGTTGCCGAGCACGCCCTGCAGCGCCAGCGCGATGCCGGCGCCGGCCACGCCCAGCCCGGCGATCAGCGGCAGGAGCTCGACGCCCAGGTTCTGCAGCGCGAGCATCAGGAACAGCGCGATCACCGCCAGCCAGGCCAGGCGCGCGATCAGGTGGCGCACGCTCGGGTCCAGCTCGAAGCGGGCCAGCGCCGGCTCGATCCAGCGCGCGAGCCAGCGGCCGACGAAGATGCCGCCCGCCAGGATCAGCAGCGCCGCCAGCACCCGCGGGCCATAGCCGACCGCGAGGTCGATCGCGGTGCCCTGCGCACGCTGCAAAGCCTGCAAGGACTCGTCCATGCGCGCGATTCTGCCTGCAGCCGCAGCGCCGGCTGCGGCGCGTCCTGCGGCGCTTCTACTTCTCGAACTGCACCAGTTCGGTCGGCATCAGCTTCAGCCGCGCCAGGCAGGCGCCCTTGCTGGCCGAGAAGCGCTCCAGGTCGCCGGCCTCGCAGCGGTCGCCCCCCTGCACCTGCAGCTTCTCGATCTCGGCGCAGCGGATGCCGAGGAAGCGCACGCTGCGCGTCAGCTCGTCGCCGGGCTTGATGCCGATGAAGGCCGCCGTCTGCGTCGTGTACAGCACGCCGCCGCTGCGGAAGGCGCTGAATTCGGGCACCACGTTTCGGATCTCGTAGGGCAGCGTGTTCTTCAACGCGATGTCGAAGCGGCAGCCGCCGGGCGCGTCCTGCTTGCGCACGATGCGCAGTTCGGCCTGCGCCAGGGGCGGTGCCGAAGCGGCCGCAGATGCCGCATCGGCCGCTGCCGGCGCCTGCGCGTCGAGGTAGCGCCAGGTGCCGTCGTCCTTGAGCAGGATGCGGCGTCCGCCGGCGTCCTGCAACTCGAAATCGGCGCGGGCCGGTGCGGCGGCCAGCGCCAGCAGCACGAAGGCGCCGGCGAGCGCGGAACTCGAATAGGGGCTGTGTGTCATGCGCGCCATGATGTCAGGGTCGGGGCTGAAGCCCGGTCGGCCGATTGTGACCGCGGCACGGCCGCCGCCTGCGCGGCCGCGCGCTGCGGCACCGCCCCGCTGCCGTGGAAGAAGTCCTCGGATCGCCGCCGACGCGATCGAATCGCGCGCAGGTCGGCCGCGGATCGGCCGCGCACCGTCCACGTTGCGGGCTCTCGCGCAACGGGATCCCGTATCCTCGGGCCGGTCCGCAGGACTGATGCCGCAGCCGGGCACCCGCGCGCCGCAGTCCGCACGGATCCGCAAACACAACCTGGAGATGACCGATGAAGACATGGGGAACGAAGCGCGGCGCCCTGGCCGCGTCCAGCAAGCGGATGGCGCTGGCGCTGCTGCTCGGCGCCGGCGCCGCATCGGCGCAGACGACCGACAGTGCGCCCAAGACCGACGGCGAGCAGGCACCGGCGAGCACGATGCATCCGTTCTGGGCCAACGCCACCGCCGGCTACTTCTTCCGCGCCGCGACCTTCGACCGCTGGTCCAACGGCGACCCGAACCTCCCCGGCTCGGCCTTCAAGTGGGCCGGCGGCGGCGTCGGCGCCTTCCTGTTCGGCAACACCGGCGAGATCGCCGACATGCTGTCCTTCCGCGCGACCTACAACTTCGTGCTGCCGGTCTGGGCACCGGAAGCGTATCCGTTCAACTTCATCCTGAAGGATCCCGACCAATCGGGCTACGGCGTGTTCGGCGAACTCAACGCCCGCGTCCGCCTGGGCGACAACAGCGTGGTCATCGGGCGCCAGACCATCCGCAACCAGTGGTTCATGGACGGCGTCTACCGCTTCTTCAACAAGCTCGACCAGAGCATGATCGGCGCGCGCGACATCCGCAACATGAACTGGCTCACCTTCGAAGGCGTGACGCTGCAAGGGCGCGCCTTCGACGAGTCGGTGCGCTACTACGGCGGCTACGTGACCAAGATCAAGCAGGTCAACGAGGACCGCTTCCTCAACCTGTACCAGGGTGCGTGGAACGTGTTCCAGTACCCGATGTCCACCCGCATGGGCGACAGCAACGGCATGGCCTACGTGGGCATGAACTGGAAGCCGACCAACGACAGCATGGTCTCGGCCTCCTACCACAACGCGCAGAACATGGTGAACATGGTCTACGTCGATTACGACCACGTGTTCCGCATGGAAGGCACCCAGTACTTCCGCGCCTCCGCGCAATGGATGTACCAGGAATCGAACGGCCAGAGCCTGATGCGCGGCGTCAACGGCAGCCCCGGGCCGAGCTTTCACACCAACTACGGCGGCATCTACCTCGAAGCCCGCCCGGTGGCGTGGTGGATCCCGTATTTCGCGGCCGGCATCACCTCGGACCGCAACCAGATCTACTCGCCCTTTTCGCTCGGCCCGTCGTACCTGATCCAGCGCATCGGCGAGAACTCGCTCGCCGGCGAACGCACCTGGATCGCCGGCACGACGCTGGACTTCGCCAGCTTCGGGTTGAACGGCCTGTCCTTCGACGTCACCTACGGCAGCCGCACCAACCGCAACGTCAACGGCAACCCCGACCTGCCGGTGGCCAACTGGTACGAGACGGCGACCGACCTGATCTACGTGTTCCCGCAGGACGGCTTCTTCAAGAACCTGCGCGCGCGCGCGCGCTGGGCTTCGGCCATCCAGAAGGGCAACACCTGGAGCGCCGCGCAGAACAGCGTCGTGTACGTCGACTACCCGACCACCGACGTGCGCTTCGACCTGCAGTTGAACATCCCGTTCAACTAGCGCGGCCGCGCGGCCGGGCGCCCGGGTTCAGGGCTCGGCCAGCCAGGCCAGGAATTCGTTGAACACGCCGTCGACGAGTTCCTGGTCCTGCTCGACCAGCGCCTCGCGTTCGGCCGGCGCGATGTCGGTGCCGATGCTCTTCAGCAGGCGGATCTGGGTCTGCAGCATGCGGCCGTTCTCCTGCTCGATGCGCTGCAGCGCCACGACGAAGGGGTCGAGCGGATCCGCCTGCTCGGGGATCACCGGCAGCAGCCGGATGCGCGCCAGTTGCGCGTGCCCGAGCGACAGGCCGCGATAGGCCGCCTGCGGATTCAGCACCGGCCCCGGCGGCAGCATCACCTGGCCCCAGGCCAGCGTCAGCGGCGCGGCGATCCGGCTGCCGGCCAGCGCCAGCGCAGGGTTCGGCGACCACTGCGTGCTGCGCGCGAGCACCGTGACGGCCTCGAGCTCGCGCGCGGCCTGCGACACGATGAACTGCTGCACCACGCCGAGCTTCGGCAGCCATTGCAGCGCCGAATGGAACAACAGGTTGCCGTTCTTCGCGGCACTCAGCAGCAGCGCGATCTTGGTCTGGACTTCGGGCGTGAAGCCGGCGGCGGCAATGCGGTCGCGGGCCTGGTCGTAGCGGGCGGGGTCGATCATCGGGCTCTCCTGGCCGTCGGGGCCGTGGGGGGGGCCTTGCGGGCTGCGGCGGGCTCGGCGGCGGGGCCCACCTGCACGGCGCGCATCCAGTCGCCGGCGCAGGGCAGCCACTGCACCTCGGCCGCCGGGTCGTCGGCGGCGATCCACACGCTCTGGTCGCCCTGCCAGGTGCCGGCCTGTACCTGCCCGAAGAAGACTTCGAGCTGGCGCATCGTGACCGCCGGCATCTCCAGCGTGAACGCATGGTAGGCGCGCTGGATGATCAGCAGGCGCGAGTTGCGGACCTCGCGCCGGATCACCTCGTGGCATTCGCGCGGCGTGAAGAAATCGAACTCGCCGTTCATGATCAGCGTCGGCACCTCGATCGCGTGCAGCCTGGGCGTCAGCGGCTCGAACCCGGCGAAGGACTCCATCAGGTTCTGCATCGCGTAGGCATCGTTGCCGATGTAGCCGGCGCGCTTCATGGCCGGGATGCGCTCGCGGTTGGCGGCGATCCAGGCCGAGCTCATGTTCATCGGGTACAGCATGCTCTGCAGGTACGGCAGCCCAACCTCGGCCAGCCCTTGCAGCATCACCGCGCCCAGCAGCTCGAGCTGCGGCGTCAGCTCGGCGTAGGTGCTCATCGCGGTCAGGCTGTGCAGGCGGCGGCCGAAGCGGATCGCGAAGTCCAGCCCGACGATGCCGCCGAAGGAAATGCTCACCAGGTGGGTCCGCTCGATTTCCAGCAGGCCGAGCAGCTGGTCGAGCAGCTCGGCGTGGGCGGCCAGCGGGATGTCGATGATCGGCTTGGACGAGCGCCCCTGGCCGAGCATGTCGTAGGCCAGCACGCGCCAGCCGCGCGGCACGAAGTGCTCGGCGTAGCTGCGCCACAGGCCGGCGTTCTGGGTCAGCCCGTTGACGAAGGTGATCACCGGGCGGCCGGCTTCGCCGCTGAGTTCGTAGTGCACCTGGTGATGGCCGAGCCGGGCTGTGGGCATGACGCTCCCTTGATCGGACGGGGATCCGGAAAGCGGGATTCTGGCCTGCTTTTCGATGCCACAATCCGCCCGCCTCGGCCACGCCCAGCGGCCGGCCGATGCGACCGAATCTCCACGCAGCAGAGGACCAAGACATGACAGACCGTCGGCTGGGCGTGCGTACGTTGGTAAACGGGATGGCGGCGCTGTTGCTGGCGCTGTCGTTTGCCGGCGCCGCGCATGCCCAACAAGCAGTGACCGAGCGCTCGGCCGTCGCCGAGCTGGACAAGCTGAAGCAGACCTACGAGGTCCGCAACTTCCGCATCGGCGGCAAGTACGACCTGGCCAACCCGAAGGCCTGGGAGAACGGCGGCGAAGGCGGCACCACGCTCGAGTCGCTCGGCGCCGCGCCGGCGCGCACCTCGTACATCGCGGTGGGCACGCCGCAGCGCAACGCCAAGGGCGAGATCGTCAACGCGGTCGTGATCAGCACCTTCTTCTCGGGCGACGCGACCTCCATGTACAACAGCTGGTACGAGGGCCAGTCGGGCAACGCCTTCGCCGGCGGTGCGCTGGTCGGCCCGGGGCGGATGTTCGACACCAACCGCTTCTACGTGATCTTCCTCGACGGCCTGGGCCTGTGGGGCGCGTCCAAGCCGTCGGACGGGCTGGCGCGCAAGTTCCCGGTGTACAGCTACTACGACATGGTGCACCTGAACTACCGCCTGCTGCGCGACCACCTGAAGGTCGGTCAGGTGGTGCTGGCCACCGGCGTGTCGATGGGCGGCACGCAGTCGTACTACTGGGGACTGATGTACCCCGATTTCGTGAAGGCGGTGATGCCGGTGGGCGGCGCGTCGGCCACCAACGGCCCCGGCGGCGCGATCGCCGCGTGGACCTTCCAGCTGGCCAAGGCTTCGCTCGAGTCCGACCCGGTGTGGATCGACACCAAGGCCGACTACTACAAGCTGCCCAAGGCGAAGCATCCGAACCAGGGCGTCGAGTTCCACTGGTCGCAGCTGCTGCTGACCGGCTACGACCTCGACTTCCGCCAGTCGATGGGCTGGGACGCGGTGTCGAAGGACGTGTTCGCGTGGCAGCCGGATCCGCGCCTGGGCCCGAACATCGGCGCCACGCTCGAGCGCATGGCCGCGCAGTTCGACGCGGCCGACCTGTGGTACCGCGACACCGTCGGCGAGCTGCACAACGTCGACAAGCTGCTGCCCGGCATGAAGGCGCGCACGCTGGTCGTGCACGTCGACAACGACCTGTGGCTGATGGGCAGCGAGGCGCGCAAGGCCTCCGAGGCGATCTCGGGCGGTCTGTACGCCGGCTTCAGCGACCCGATCGCCCACTACGCGGTGTTCAAGGCGCCCAACGTGCTGAAGAACAACCAGACCTTCGGCTCCTTCATCCGCGCCGCCGGCGTGGACGACAGCGCCGAGCAGGGCATCGTGTGCGAGGCCAAGAACTACCGCCGCCCGCGCATCAACCTGGAGCCGGATCCGAAGAAGTCGTTCTGGAAGGACGAGATGGTCTCGCCCTTCCCGGTCAAGTACGCGAACGCGAAAGACCGCAACGGCATCGACTGGCAGATCGGCTACATGGACGAGTACTGCGGCAAGGAGCGCAACCCGCCGACTCTCGTCATGGTGCACGGCAAGGGCGCCTTTGGCGCGCACTACGGCAACGTCATTAAGTACGCGGTCGAGCGCGGCTATCGCGTGATCGTGCCCGACATGCCGCTGGCCGGCACTTCCGGCCCGGGCAACCTGGACAAGCCGCAGGCGCGCACGCTGGACGACATCCGCGACGCCTTCAATTCGCTGGTGGTCGGCCAACTGGGCGTGAAGAAGGCCTACTACTACGGCCATTCGCAGGGCGGCCAGGTGGTGCTCGGCTACGCGCTGCGCTACCCCGATGCGGTGCAGGGCCTGCTGCTCGAAGGGCCGGCCGGGCTCGAGGAGTACCCGAAGAACTTCAAGATGGGCGACAAGGAGCTGCCGATCTGCGACAAGTCGATCGGCCGCGACCTCGCCCGCTGGCACGCGGCGTGGGATCCCTTCGGCCTGGTGCAGTCCGAGTTGAAGCGCACGCCGCAGCAGATCCGCGACTTCTTCTACTGGAAGCGGCGCGACGCCGCCGGCAACGCGGTGCCCGCACCCGCCGGCTACTTCGTCAACGACACCGAGTACTCGCGGCTGCACACCGACCAGCGCATCGCGATGATCACCGGCAACCCGCGCGAGTTCGAGCAGTGGGCCTTCCTGTTCCACTACGACACCTTCTCGATGTGCTCGGAGAACGCGCGCGAGGACGAGCAGTCGCTGTACAAGCGCCTGCCGCAGATCAAGGCGCCGATTTTCCTGGCCTTCGGCGCGATCGAGCCCTTCATCCCGAGCACGGCGCTGAACGGGCTGACCGACAAGTCCAAGCAGGTGATCATCCCCTTCGTCGAGCGCATGACGGCGGCGGGCAACCCGCCGGTGGTCAAGATCTACCCGGGGGTCGGGCACTTCATCCACACCGACGTGCCGCTCGAGTTCGCGCGCGACGTGGTGGGCTTCATGAAGAAGGGCCGGGTCGACGCGGTCACGCCCGACGTGATCGATTCGTTGATCAACGGCACGAAGCCGATGGCCGCCGCGGCGGCGCCTGCCGCCAGTTCCGACAAGCCGGCCGGCCTGGCCAAGTGAGGGGGGCGCAATGAACACGAACACGAGGAAATCCGCAGTGCACAAGCACGCCGTCGCGCTGGCGCTGGCCGCCGCCTTCGCGCTGCCCGCGGCCGCGCTCGCGGCCGAGCCGGGCAAGTTCCCGCTGACGCCGAGTTCGGGCACGATGGCGCTCGACCACCTGAAGCAGTACTACGAGATCCCGAACTTCCGCATCGGCGGCAAGTACGACCTCGACGCCGACCCGCAGACCTGGCGCGACGGCGGCACCGGCGGCACGACGCTCGAGTCGCTGGGCGCCAAGCCGCTGCGGGTCGCGTACATCGCGGTGGGCACGCCCCAGCGCAACGACAAGGGCGAGATCACCAACGCGGTGATCGTCAGCACCTTCTATTCGGGCGACTCGACCAACATGTACAACTTCTGGTACGACGGGCAGCCGGGCAACGGCTTCTCCGGCGGCGCCGTGGTCGGCCCGGGCAAGGTCATCGACACCAACCGCTACTACGTGGTGTTCCTCGACGCGCTCGGCCTGTGGGGCGCGTCCAAGCCGTCCGACGGCCTGGGCCGGAAGTTCCCGGCGTACAGCTACTTCGACATGGTGCAGGCCAACTACCGGATGCTGCGCGACCACCTGAAGATCGCGCAGGTCGAGGTGGCCACCGGCGTGTCGATGGGCGCCACCCAGAGCTGGGTCTGGGGCGTGATGCACTCGCCCAGCGGCTTCGTCAAGGCGGTGCTGCCGATCGGCGGCACCACCGCTTCCGACGGCGCCGATCCGGTGGGCGCCTGGACCTTCCTGCTCGGCCAGGCGGCGATCGAGAGCGATCCCGTGTGGCGCCAGACGAACGGCGACTACTACCACCTGCCGGTCGATCAGCACCCGAAGCGCGGCCTGCAGTTCATGTGGTCGCGCCTGCAGCTGACGGGCTTCACCTTCCCGGTGCGCACCGCCACGCCGTGGGACCAGATCGAGCGCGAGGTCTTCCACTGGGAGCCCAAGGGCAACCAGTCGGCGGCCTGGGTCGCGCGCGTCAAGAGCGAGGATCCGGTCGACTTCTGGTACCGCAACGATTCCGGCTTCAACTACAACATCAACAAGGACCTGAAGCGGATCAAGGCGCGCACGCTGGTGGTGCATGTCGACAACGACATGTGGCTGCTGGTCGCCAACGCCAAGCAGGCCGCCAAGGCCGTGGACGGCGCGGTGTTCGCCAGCTTCGCCGACCCGACCGCGCACTACGCGGTGTTCAAGGCGCCGAACGTGCTGAAGGACACGATCAAGGCCTTCATCGACAACCGCTTCACCACCAGCCTGCCGGGCATCGCCGGCGCCGGCGGCGGCGGCGGCGCGAAGGCGGCGGTCGACAAGCCCGCCGGCCTGGCGAAGTAGCCCGCTGCGGCGGCCGGCGCGACAAGGCCGCCCTCGGGCGGCCTTGTCGTTTGCGCGGTGCGCTGTCGATGCGGGCCGCCGCGGCCGCAGCCGTCCCGCGGGCGCAGCCGGTCAGGCGCCGGCGCTGCTGCCGCGGAACTGGTCGCTGAACACGCGCGCGAACAGCAGCGGCTGCTCCAGGTTCATCGAGTGCCCGACGTAGGGGAACACCTCGAGCCGGGCGTTGGGCAGCTTGTCCACCATCACGTCCATGTGGTCGCGCGGGATCCAGTAGTCCATCTTGCCGAACAGGATCAGGTGCTCGTGCGTCATCTCGGGCATGCGCGCGGCCAGCGCGGCCGAATCCCACTCGATCCCGAGGTTGTGCGGCGTGCCGAACCAGATGCCGTCGGACAGCACGCGCGTGCGTTCGATGATCTTCTTGAACAGCTCGCGCTGCGCGGCGCTGGTCACGTCGGCGAACTGCGGCATCTGCCCGGCGACCAGCGTTTCGGGCCGGAACAGCGTCGGCGCGGCGCTGGCCAGGCCGGCGAAGCACACGTCGGGGTCGGTCTTCATCGCCGTCAGCACGCCGATCTGGCTCGGGTTGAGCTGCAGGCCGAGCGGGCTGACCGGGTCGAGCATCAGCACCTTGCCGAAGCGCTCGGGCGCCATCAGCAGCATGTGCGAGATGATGATGCCGCCGGTCGAGTGGCCGTACAGGTGGCACTTGTCGATGCCCAGCGCATCGAGCAGCGCGAGGTGGTCGCGCGCGTGGACCTCCATCGTGTAGTTCGAGTAGTCGGCCGCCGGCTCCGGCTTGTCGGAATCGCCGCAGCCGCGCCATTCGGCGGCGATCACGCGGATGTCGGCGGGCAGCAGCGGCATGGCCAGCTCGAGCCAGTCGGCGCAGCCGAGGTTGCCGTGCACCGCCAGCACGACGTTGTCGCCGCTGCCGTGCTCGATGTAGTTCAGCGAAATGTCTCCGGCCTGGATGCGCGGCATGTCGTCGTCCTTCGTGACCTGCGGTAGTGGGATGCTTCGGGCGCGGCGATGCTACCGCGGCGCGGCAGGCTTCAGCCGGCGCGCGCGGCCGTTGCGGCAACGGCGACGCACCGCGCCTTGCGGGCTCTTGTGCCCCGGCGCTGCACCGGGCCTGTGCTGAAATCGCCGCCCATGGCAGGAAGGAGCCGCGCTTGAGCCAGACCCTGATCGGCCAGTACCTGAGCGAACTGCAACGGCTGCGCCAGGTCAGCGGCAGCCGCCGCGAGTCGGTGCTGCGCGAAGCCTTCAAGGACCTGCTCAAGGCCTGGGGCCGCCAGCACGACCTGGTGTTCGTGCCCGAATACGAACTCGACACCGCCACCCGGGACCGCCGCTACGTCGACGGCGCGCTGCTGCACGAGCTGCGCATGCCCTTCGGCTACTGGGAGGCCAAGGACGAGGGTGACGACCTCGATGCCGAGATCGCCGCCAAGTTCAAGCGCGGCTATCCGCAGGACAACATCGTCTTCGAGGACAGTACCCAGGCGGTGCTGATCCAGCACCGCGAGGAAGTGATGCGCTGCGAGGTCACCGACGTGGCGCAGCTGGAAAAGCTGCTCAAGCTGTTCTTCGCCTACGAGCGCCCCGAGATCGCCGGCTTCCGCAAGGCGGTGGCGCAGTTCAAGACCGATCTGCCGGCCGTGCTGGGCGCGCTGCGGCAGATGATCGAACACCAGTACACGCACAACGAAGCCTTCCGCAACGCCGCGGCGGCCTTCCTGAAGCATGTGCAGGACGCCATCAACCCCGGCCTGAGCGAAGCCGACGTGCGCGAGATGCTGATCCAGCACGTGCTGACCGAGGAGATCTTTGCCAAGGTCTTCGACGACAGCGACTTCCACCGCAAGAACAACGTCGCGCACGAGCTGTACAAGCTGGAGGAAACCTTCTTCACCGGCGGCCTGAAGCGCGCCACGCTGAAGGCGCTGGAGCCGTATTACGCCGCCATCCGCGCCGCGGCAGCGCAGATCGGCAGCCACCATGAGAAGCAGACCTTCCTGAAGGTCATCTACGAGAACTTCTACAAGGTCTACAACGCCAAGGCCGCCGACCGGCTGGGCGTGGTGTACACGCCGGGCGAGATCGTGCGCTTCATGATCGACGGCGCCGACTGGCTGTGCGAAACGCACTTCGGCAAGAGCCTGATCGAGCGCGACGTGGAGATCCTGGACCCGGCCACCGGCACCGGCACCTTCGTCTGCGAGCTGCTGGAGCACTTCCGCGGCCAGCCGAAGAAGCTGCAGCGCAAGTACCGTGAGGAGCTGCATGCCAACGAGGTGGCGATCCTGCCGTACTACGTGGCCAACCTGAACATCGAGGCCACCTACGCCGCGATCACCGGCGAGTACGAGGAGTTCCAGAACCTGTGCTTCGTCGACACGCTGGACAACGTGGGCCTGCACACGCTGGCGCACGGCAGCACGGCCGACCTGTTCGGCAGCGTCAGCGACGAGAACGTGGCGCGCATCCGGCGGCAGAACAGCCGCAGGATCAGCGTGATCATCGGCAACCCGCCGTACAACGCCAACCAGGCGAACGAGAACGACAACAACAAGAACCGCGAGTACCCGGCCATCGACCGGCGCATCAAGCAGAGCTACATCGCCGAGAGCACCGCGCAGAAGACCAAGCTCTACGACATGTACGCGCGCTTCTTCCGCTGGGCCAGCGACCGGCTGGATGCGAACGGGATCATCGCATTCGTCAGCAACAACTCTTTCATCGACGCACGGACATTCGACGGCTTCCGCAAGGTGCTGGCGCGCGAGTTCCACGAGATCCGTATCGTCGACTTGAAGGGCAACGCACGTACCAGCGGCGAACGCCGCCGGCAGGAAGGCGGCAATGTCTTCGACGATCAGATCCGCGTCGGTGTGGCGGTGTGGTTCTGCGTCAAGAAGCAAGGCGCGCACGGCTGCCGAATCTTCTATGAAGGCGCCAGAGACTATGCAAAGTCGGAAGAGAAGAAGCACTTCTTGGTTGGGCGACCACTGCGCGAGCGCATTTCAGAAGAGATACGACCGGACGCCAAGGCGAACTGGCTGAACTTGACACACAACGACTTTGAAGACTTGCTTCCACTCGCGGATCGATCGGGCAAGGCAAGAGCCATCTTCGGGCTGACGACAAACGGGGTGAATACGGCCCGGGATGATTGGGTCTATGACTTCGACGCCGACCTGCTGGCGCGGCGGGTGGCATTCGCCACCGACGAGTTCAACCGCGAATATCGCAGGTGCCGCGGCTCTACGGAAGTGGATCGCGAGCAACTCAGCAAGGTTGTCAAGTGGAGCGAAGGGCTGCTCGCCAACCTGCGGCGCGCGCAAGCACCAGAAGTGGCGCGCGAAAAAATCGTTGCGGCGCACTACCGGCCCTTCATCTCGAAGAGCTACTACGCTGAGTCAACCTTCTCTGACCGACTGACGGGCAATCACTTTGAGTTGTTCGGTCCGTTGCTGAACTCGACGACGCGGTGCATCGCTGTTACTGCACCCGGCAGCGCCGCCGCATTCCGGCTGCTGGCCAGCGACCGACTCGCAGACTGGCATTACATGGGAGACACCCGTCTGTACGGCGCGTACTGTTTCGACCAAGACGGCAATCGCCACGACAACATCACCGACTGGGCCCTCAAGCAGTTCACGTCGCACTACAAGGCCGGCCCCGGCAAGCGCCTGCCCGAGCCGAGCAAGGAAGCCATCTTCCACTACGTCTACGCGGTGCTGCACGACCCCGTCTACCGCGACAAGTACGCCCTGAACCTGAAGCGCGAGTTCTCGCGCATCCCGCTGTACGGCGCGCTGCGCGCCGACTTCTGGCGCTGGGCCGAATGGGGCCGGCAACTGATGGAACTGCACATCGGCTACGAGCAGGTCGAACCCTGGCCGCTGCAGCGGCTGGACACGCCGGACGAGAAGGCGCGCGCCGCCGGCCAGGCGCCGAAGTGCCTGCTGAAGTCCGATCCCGAGGCCGGCCGCATCGTGGTCGACAGCGAAACCACGCTGTCGGGCGTGCCGGCCGAGGCCTGGGGCTATCGCCTCGGCAACCGCAGCGCGATCGACTGGGTGCTGGACCAGCACAAGGAACGCAAGCCCAAGGACCCGACGATCCGCGCGAAGTTCGACACCTACCGCTTCGCCGACCACAAGGAGCGGGTGATCGACCTGCTGGCGCGGGTCACGCGCGTCAGCGTGCAGACGATGCGCCTGGTCGCCGAGCTGCAGGCCGGGCTGCGGTAGCGCAGGCGGATCGGCAAGCGGGCGGCGCGGGCTCGGGCGGGCAGGGTTGCGGCGCAGCGCCCGCGCCGCGAGGCCCGGCAGGGCCGCGGCGCCGCGGCCCCGCCGGGGCCGGCGTTCACCGGCGCGGCAGGCCGATCACCGTGCCCTCGCGGCGGCCATCGGCCGCGCCGTACTGCCGGCCCGTCCACGGGTCGATCAGCACCGCCTGCACCGAGCCGATGTCGGCCGGCGCGCCCACCGTGTAGCCCAGCGCCGCCAGCCCGGCGACGGTATCCGCCGACAGCGGCGCGGCCGGCGCGATGCCGTCGTCGCGGGCGATCGTGCTGCCGGTGCCGGTGATCGACACGCGCGGCGCGTCCACGGCCTGCTGCAGCGTCATCTTGTGGTCGATCAGGTTGAGCGTGACGTTGAGCACCGAATTGATGATCGTCGCGCCGCCGGGCGAGCCGTAGGCGATCAACGGGTCGCCGCGCGGCGTGAAGATCATCGTCGGCACCATGCTGCTGCGCGGGCGCTTGCCCGGCTGCACGTCGTTGTAGCCGGCGCTGCCGGTGTAGGGGTTGGTGCTCGGCACAGTGTTGAAGTCGGTCAGCTCGTTGTTCAGCAGGAAGCCGTGGTTGCGGAAGCTGCCGTCGGCGCGCCGGTAGCCGGCGAACACGCCGATGCCGTGCGACGACTCGATCGTGTTGGTGTACGACACCACGTTGCCCCACCTGTCGGCCGCCACGAAGTGGGTGGTGGTCTCGCCGGGGCCGGTGACGGGCTCTGCCGCCGCCACGCGCGGGCGGCCGTGGTGGCCCGCCGATTCGTAGGGCAGCGGGTCGCCCGGCGTCGGGTTCGGGGCCAGGCGCACGCCGGGCACGATCGCGGCGCCGCGCTGCTCGACGTACTGCGGATGCAGCAGCCCCCTGCCCGGCACCGGCACGAAGTCGGCGTCGCCCATCCAGATCGAGCGGTCGGCGAAGGCCAGCCGCATCGCGTCGGCCATCACGTTGATCGTCTTCACGCTGCCGAAGCCGTAGCCCTGGGCTGCGTCGCCGATCGGGAAGCGCTCGAGCATCTTCAGCATCTGCAGGATCGTCAGGCCGCCGGAAGAAGGCGGCATCGCCGCCTTGATCGTGTGGCCGCGGTAGCTGCCTTCGACCGGCCGGCGCTCGGCCGCGCGGTAGTTCTCCAGATCGGCATAGGTCATCGAGCCGCCCTTGCCGTTCGGTGCCTGCGGGCGATCGAACTGCTGCCCTTCGACGATGCCCTTGGCGATGTCGCAACCCTTTTGCGGCATGAACTTGTAGAAGCAATCGGGCCCGTGGCGCGCGATCAGCCTGAAGGTCTGCGCCAGCGGCTTGTTCTGCACCAGCGAGCCCACCACCGGCGCGCTGCCGCCGGGGCAGAAGAAGGCCTCGGCCTCGGGCGAGTTGCGCGAGCGGCTGTTGCAGCTGACGGCGGCGTAGCGCGGCGTGGCGGCGAAGCCCTCGTCGGCCAGCCGGATCGCCGGCCGCAGCACCTCGGCCAGGTCGAGCCGGCCGTACTTGCGCACCGCGTCGGCGGTGCCGCGCACCATGCCGGGCACGCCCACGGCCACGCCCTGCAGGCTCGAATTGGGCACGCCGACGAACATGTCGGGCGTGGCGCCGGCCGGCGCCTTCTCGCGCGTGTCGATGACGAAGGTGCGGCCGCTGAGCGCCAGGTGGATCATCATGAAGCCGCCGCCGCCGATGCCGGCCGACTGCGGTTCGACGACGTTGAGCGCATAGGCGATGGCCACGGCGGCGTCGACGGCGTTGCCGCCGCGCTCGAGGATCTGGGCGCCGGCTTCGGCGGCGTAGGGGTTGGCCACCGCCACCACGCCCTTGCGGTAGGCCGGCCCCGATGCCTGGGGCGGCGCCTGGTCGGGGCGGTGCGGATGCCACCCGTCAGGCCAGCGCCCCGCTTGCTCGTCGGCAAGCGCAGGGCCGAAGCTGCAGCCGGCGAGTACGGCGGCCAGCGCGAGACCGGCGAGCCGGTGGGGTTCACGATCGAAGCAGGACATGGATCTCCCTTCCTTGGAATCGCGCCCGTGGCGCGCGGCGATGGATGCTCCGTTGCCGCCTGGACGCCTGCAACCCGGGTTGTCACGGATGCTGCACATCGCCTGCCGGATCGGCGCCGGCCACATCCAGCACCGCCCAGGTGAGCACCGGCTGCTCGATGCCCTTCACACGTTCGGCGGGCATCGCCCGCAGCACGAAGGCGTCGCCGATCCCGGCGCGCACGGCTTCGGTGACCAGGATCTCGACGCCGTGCGTGCGCGTCAGCGTCTGCACGCGCGCCGCCAGGTTGACGGTGCGGCCGACGAAGCCGTATTCGCGGCGCTCGCGCGAGCCGATCATGCCGGCCAGCCCCGGGCCGCGGTGGATGCCGATGCCCAGCGCCAGCGGCGGCAAGCCTTCGCGCGCCAGCTCCTCGTTGTAGCGGCGGATCGCCCCGGACATCTCCAGCGCGCAGCGCACCGCGTCGGCGCATTGCCAGGGGTTGGGCCGCAGCGCGCCGAAGTAGGCAAGCATGCCGTCGCCGAGCCAGGTCGACACATGGCCGCTGTGCGCATGCACCGCATCGCTGATGCGCTGGAAGTAGCCGTCGAGCACCCGCGCCAGCACGGCCGGATCGAGCTGCTCGCTCAGTGCGGTGAAGCCGACCAGGTCGCTGAACAGCACGGTGACCTCCCTGCGCTCGAAGGGCAGCTCGGCCGCGCCGCCGCGCAGGCCGTCGGCGAGCATGCGGTCGACCACGCCGGCGGGTGCCAGCCGGGCGCAGGCCTGCTGCAACTGTTGAAGCTCGGCGTCGGCCAGGTCGAGCCGGCGTTGCAGCGCCGCGTTGCGGCGGCGCTGGCGCCACAGCGCCCAGGCCAGCATCAGCGCCAGACCGAGCAGCCCGACGCCCGCTGCCGCCAACGCGTTCACGTGTCCGGCGCGGCCAGCACCACCGCGCTCATGCGGCACAGCGCGTTGGCCATCGCCGCGACGCCGATGGCCTCGATCAGCTGCGGCTGCGTGAGCGTGCCGCTCAGGCCGCGCACGCGGCGTTGCAGCTGCGCCGGCTCGTACCACAGCGACTCGCGCGCGAGCGGCAGCAGCGCGCGCTCGGTGGCGTCGAGTTCGGGCCCGTCGAGCCGGCCGAGGATGCGCTCGACCGCATCCGCACTCAGCCCCTCGCGCCGCAGCGCAGCCGTCAGTTCGAGCTCGCACACCCGGCAGGGCAGGCCGCGCGACACCACCGCGAACATCAGCAGCTTGCAGCGCCGGCTCAACTGCGGCGACGCCCACATCTCGGCCAGCGTGCACTGCAGTGCCGCGGCGATCGGCGAGCCGGCGAAGGCCGCCACCAAGGCGCCGTTGGGCAGCGCGGGGTCGGCCGCCGGCAGCGCCGCCGGCTGCCCGCGCGAGCGGTGCCGGCTCATCACGCGGTCCAGCAGCGGCCGCAGCAACCGCATCAGCGCCTGCTCGGGCATGCGCTCGACCGGCCGGTACGGCGCCGCGACCATCGTGTGCGCGCGGTTGCTGAAATCGTTGGTCGCCACGGTGAAGGCGATCTCCTTGGCCTGCAGGGTGTCGATGCCGGCCTCGCGCAGCGTCGGCCACGCGATGCACGCGCCGGCCGGCCCGCTGCGCGACTGCGCACGCGCGTAGGCGATCGCGGCCTGCGTGCGCGGCGGCAGGTCGGCGCGGCTGAAGTTCTGCTCGACGCGCCGGATGCGTTCGGCGTCCATGCCCTGCAGCCACAGCGTGGAGCGCACGATCGCATAGCAGAAGCGGCAGGAGTTCTCCTGGCTGACCACCAGCCCGATCAGGTCGGCGGTGCGCTGGTCGAGCTCGAGCAGCAGCCCGAACTCGACATGCAGATCGACCACCGCGCGCGCCACCCAGGGCGCGGCCAGGAAGTAGCGCACGGTCGGATGCGGCATGCCGACCCGACGCCGGGCGTAAGACTCCATCGCCCTGTCGTGGCCGGGCTCCAGCAGGCGAGGCTCCCAGCGCACATGCGCCAGTGCGCCGGCCGACGCCGCCGTATCGCCCGGCGCGGTCTTCGGCCCGCGCCACCTCGTCGAGCCGGCTGCCGGCCGCGATCGCGGCCGAGACGCCGGGCCCTGCGCGCCGGCGTGCGAAGCGGCATGGCGCCAATGGCAGCAAGGCGTCACGGGTTCGGAGCTGAAGCGATACTCCGGGGCCGTCCGGTCGGCTTGCCGCTGCCCCCCATGCGTCGCCCACGTGCCCTCATCGCCTGCCTGCTGCTCGGCGCCGCGCTGCCCGCCGTGGCGCAGCAGGAGGCCCGCGACATCGAAGTGCTGACACGCTGGGCCGGCACCTGGGCCGTCGATTGCGCCAAGCCCGCGGGCACCCGGCTCACCGTCGACACGCGCGCGCTGACGCTGCGCGCCGGAAAAGGCGACCGCCGCACCGGGGCGCCGATCACCGCCTACAGCTGGTTCGGCCAGATGCAGCCGCCCGCCGGCTTCGAGGTCGCGCTGCTCGGCGACGCGAAGCCCGGCGGCCTGGCCTTCCTGGCGATGCAGGACGAAGCCGGCCCCTATCTGCGGGTCGACGGCGATCCGACGCTCGAACAGCAGTTCGGCAAGGCGGCACTGGCCGGCAAGTTCCGGCGGTGCCCATGATCCGATGACCCGCGCCCGCTGCGCCTTCCCCGCCGCGAGCCGCACCGGCGCCGGCGCACGCCGGCCGGGCCCGGCAGCCACTTCGGGGGCGCCGCAGGCGGCGGCGCCCGGCGCCATCCGTGCCAGCCGCACGAACCAACGCCTGCTGCGCCAGGCCATCCAGGTGAACCCATGTTCCTGCGAAAACCCCGGCTGCTGATCGGCATCTCGGCACGCACCTACTATCCCGAAGGGCCGGTGCTGGACCTGGGCGGCGTCTGGACCAAGACGCTGTACTACCTGGAACAGTCGGTCGCGCACTGGGTGATGAGCGGCGACGCGCTGCCGGTGATGGTGCCGGCCGTGGACGCCGACAGCCTGGTCAAGCGCCACCATGTCGAGCTTGCCAACTATGCCGACGCGCTCGACGGCCTGGTGCTGCAAGGCGGCCACGACGTGGCGCCCGAAAGCTACGGCGAGACGGCGATGAAGCCCGAATGGCGCGGCGACCGCGTGCGCGACCGCTACGAGATGGCGCTGGCGCGCGCGTTCATCCATGTGCGCAAGCCGGTGTTCGGCATCTGCCGCGGCTTGCAGCTGCTGAACGTGCTGCACGGCGGCACGCTGTACCAGGACATCGCCACGCAGCGGCCCGACGCGATCGCGCACCGCAGCCCGAACTACGACCAGTATCTCCACACGATCGAGATCGCGCCCGACACGCGCCTGGCGCAGCTGTACCCGAAGGTCCGGCGCGCGCGCGTCAACAGCATCCATCACCAGGGCATCAAGGATCTGGCGCACGGCCTCGAAGCCGAGGCGCGTTGCGCCGAGGACGGCCTGATCGAGGCCATCCGCCGGCGCCGCCCGGGTTTCGTGGCCGCGGTGCAATGGCATCCGGAGTTCCACAACAGCGCGGCCCAGGGCACCTTCGACGACAGCGCGATGCTGCGCGACTTCCTGGACGCGGCGCGCACCGCACGCAAACGCTGAGCGCCGGGCAATGCGCACGCTCGAGATCCACGGCGGTGCCGCCGCCTTGCGCCCGGCGCAATCGCCACGCGCGCGGTGCTGACGCACGTGAGCCGCAACCACGACGCCGACGCGCGGCCGGCGCTGCACCCCGGCGGGCGCGCGGCACCGGCGGCTGCGCCGCGGCGCGGCACCCGCGGCATCCGGCTGGCCTGGGCGCTCGGGCTGCTGAGCGCGGCGCTTTTCGGCGCACTGGCGCTGTACCTCGCGCCGCTGCAGCCCGGCGTGCTCGCGCTGCAACTGGCCGCGACGCCCCGCGCCTTCGGCGCGATCGTGCACGCGTGGGGTGCCGACGGCGTGGCACGCTTTCGCGCGCATCTGCCCTGGGACTGCCTGCTGCTGGCCGCCTACGGCGCCTTCGGCTGGGTGCTGGCGCGCCGCACCGTGCTGTTCGCCCGCTGCGGCCGCCGCACGCGCGCGCTGGCCGCCGCGCTGCTGCCGGCCGCCGCGCTGGCCGATGCGGCCGAGAACGGCCTGCACGGGTGGCTGACCGCCGCGCCGCGCTTCGACGCCGGCGCCGCTTATGCGGCCGCCGCCGGCGCCGCCGCCTTCAAGTGGGCCGCGATCGTCGCCTTCCTGCTGCTCGTCGCCTGGGCGCTGGCCCGCGGCACCGATGCAGACGCGCAGCGATGAGCCCGCCGGGCCGCCCCAAGGGCGAACACCGCAGGGCGCAGCCCGCAGGTGCTCCAGTGACCCCGCCGGGCCGCCCCAAGGGCGAACACCGCAGCGCGCAGCCCGCAGGTGCTCCAGTGACCCCGCCGGGCCGCCCCAAGGGCGAACACCGCAGCGCGAAGCGTCGACCGGTGGACGGCGTGCTGCTGGTGGTGACCACGGTCGGCAACGTCGAGCAGGCGCGCACGCTGGCGCGCGCGATGGTCGAGCAGCGGCTCGCGGCCTGCGCGCAGATCGAAGCGATCGAGAGCTTCTACCGCTGGCACGGCGCGGTCGAGCACGATGCCGAGCAGCGCGTGCTGTTCAAGACGCGGCCCGATGGCTATGCGGCGCTCGAGGCGGCGATCCGCGCGCAGCATCCGTACGAGCTGCCGGCGATCCACGCGATCGCGGCCGCACACGCCTTCGCGCCCTACGCCGCGTGGGTCGCCGCGTGCACCACGCCGGCAGCGCAGTGAGCGCGGGCGTGCGCACCGCGCGCCGATCATCGCGGCGGCAATCGGCACCGCGGCAATCGGCACGGCGGCAAGCGGCACAGCGGCGAACGGCACGGCGGCAATCACTGCGGCAGCGGTCGGCGCGGCCACAGGCCGGGGGTCCGGCCGCCATGCCATGATCGGGCCACGCAGGCGGCAGGCAAGGAGGCGGCGCGATGGGCAATGTTCGATCGCCACTGGTGCTGGTGCACGGCGCCTGGGGCGGTGCCTGGATCTGGCGCCGCGTGCTCGAGCCGCTGCGCGCGGCGGGGCACGTGGTGCACGCGGTCACGCTCACCGGCTGCGGCGAGCGTGCGCACCTGCGCAGCCCCGACATCTCGCTGCAGACCCACATCGACGACGTGATCGGCCTGGTCGAGGCCGAGGAACTGCACGCGCCCGTGCTCGTCGGCCACAGCTACGGCGGCATGGTGGTCACCGGCGCGGCGGCCGCGCTGTGCGCGCGCCGGGGTGCCGGCGGCGTGCGCAGCCTGGCCTACGTGGACGCGCTGGTGCCGCTGCCCGGCGAGGGCTGGGGCGACACCCACGCGCCCGAAACCGTGGCCGCGCGCCGCGCCGCCGCGGCCGCGCACGGCAATGCGCTGCCGCCGCCCGACCCGGCCGGCTTCGGCCTGGCCGGCGCCGACCGCGACTGGCTGCTGCGCCGCCAGGTGCCGCACCCCTTCGGCATGTACCGCGCGCCGCTGCACTACGACGCCGCGCTGCTGGCGGCGCTGCCGCGGCTGTTCATCGACTGCACCCAGCCGGCCTACCCGACGATCGACGCGATGCGCGAACGCGTGCGCACGCAACCGGGCTGGCAGGTGGTGGAGATGGCCACCGGGCACTGTCCGATGGTCACGCAGCCCGACGCACTGGCCGCGCACCTGCTGGCCTTCGCGCAGCGCTGAAGGCCCGCTCGCTGCCGGCTCACCTGAAGCCGGCCCACGGCGGCCGGCTCCGATCCCCAACCCACTGACGAAGGAGACCCTGATGGCTTTCGATGGTTCGGCAATCCGCGCACTGCTCGACGCGGCCGTGGCCGACGGCACCGCACACGGCATCGCCGCGCTCGTGGTCGGCCGCGACGGCGCGCTGTTCCACCACGCGGCCGGCGAGGCCGGCGAGCGCACGATGTTCCGCAACGCATCGATGACCAAGGCGGTGGCCACCACCGCCGCGCTGCAGCTGGTCGAGCAGGGGCGGCTGCGGCTGGACGACCCGGTGGCGTCGATCCTGCCGGAGTTCGGCCGCCTGCAGGTGCTGGAAGGCTTCGACGGCGACGCGCCGATCCTGCGCTCACCGGCGAGCCAGGCCACGGTGCGGCAGTTGATGACGCACACCTCGGGCTGCGGCTACTTCTTCACCAACGAGAAGCTGCTGCGCTGGCACGCGCTGACCGGCGCGCCGACGGTGCTGTCGGGGCGCAAGTGCAGCATCGTGACGCCGCTGGTCAACGACCCGGGCACCGCGTGGGAGTACGGCGTCAGCACCGACTGGCTCGGGCTGGTGGTCGAGCAGGTGACCGGCCAGACGCTGGGCCAGGCGCTGCGCGAGCGCGTCTACGGCCCGCTGCGCATGGACGAATCCGGCTTCGCACCGAACGAAGAACAAGGCGCGCGGATGCTGCGCGTGATGCAGCGCCAGGCCGACGGCGGCCTCGCGCCGGCCGCGCTCGACGACACGGTGACGCCCGACTGGGACTCGGGCGGCGGCGGCTCGTGCGGCACGATCCAGGACTACGGCCGCTTCGTGCAGGCCTGGCTGAACGACGGCGCCGGGGTGCTGCAGCCGGCCACCGCGCAGCTGGCGCTGCAGAACCACATCGGCGCGATCCAGCTGCCGGCCGTGATGAAGTCGGCCGTGCCCGAGTTGTCGAACGACGTGCCGGGGCTGCCGTTCCCGCAGGGCTGGGGCCTGGGCTTTCACCTGACGCAGGCCGACCTGCCGGGCATGCGCAGCCACGGCACCGGCGACTGGGCCGGCGTGTTCAATTCCTACTACTGGATCGACCGCAGCAAGGGCATCGGCGGCGTGCTGATGACGCAGCTGCTGCCCTTCTTCGACCTGCGCGTCGTGCAGACGCTGGTCGGCTTCGAGGCGGCCGTGTACCAGCAGGTGGGTGCGGCGCTGCCCGCGGGTTGAGAAGAAGACCGCGACGCGCTTCGCGTACCGCTGCCGGCGCGCGGCAGCAGCCGGCTGCCGCGCCGCCTGCCGCCGATCGACCGGCACAGCCGCAACTGCGGTGGTCGATCGGTTCCGCCCGCTCGTGCATCGCGGAAGATGCTTCGACGCCATGGCACGCCGAGGGCAGCCTGATCTCGTTCTCGATCGGGTTTCGGCCCGAAGCGGCCTTCGGCCGCTTCGGGCCAAGGCCCGTACACACGGCTCCCCCGAGCCCCCTCCGAGAGGGGGCTCCAGCATGACAGTCGGGCCGGCCTTGCGGCCGGCGCAGGCCTCCAGCGTGCAGCTGGCGCGAGGGAG